>Ga0272441_10000533_pt1 | contig 86845 bp, 37 predicted proteins | sample SSMProp6N_FD_193582 | JGI IMG/M metagenome (GOLD analysis project Ga0272441, IMG submission 193582) | Marine sediment archaeal communities from Little Sippewissett salt marsh, Falmouth, MA, United States - SSM-Prop-6N | ecosystem: Environmental > Aquatic > Marine > Wetlands > Sediment ... | reverse complement strand
ACTGATTCCTTCGTATTCATATCTCCAGAATGTGTTTTCAATACCTGCAATGCAGAGTCCCATACCTTGATCTATTGAATCAAGGACTATTCTACCCCCGACTTTTATCATACCAGTTGAATCATCAATTGGGAAATAACATGGATCAGGATGTGTCTTTGAAATAATTGGTGGTGCTGCATCAAGACGATAATACTGCTCATTTGGAGTTTCAAAGTTACCCTCATTATCAACAGCATACCATACAAGTTTATGACAGCATTCCTCATCTATATTTATTTCAATATCTATCTCGCCTTCGTTTAGGTTTAAATCCTTAATTGTATCATCAGTTATTGTATCAGATTCTACAAGTATATCATATACTCCATCACAGTTTTCATCCCACCATACCTCGTAATATACAAATTGTACACCAGAGGCATCTGGATGGTCATCCCGGGCGTATAAATAGATTGGTGTGCATGGTTTCATATACCATACATCTTCAACCTGGTCATGATATACACAGTTTGAACCATGTTCCTTTGTTGTAACAGGTGGTATATCATCACATGGGATTGTAATAGTATTTGTCTGATCACCATAGCTGACTCCACATTCATCAACAGCGCTTACCACGAATTGATAAACACCACAGGCTGCATCTTGTGGTACACATATTGTTTCTTCAAAAGTTAAAACATCACCAGCGTTAACATCTGAATATGAAGCTGGGACAACTGAGCTTAACCAACTACTATATCCAGGGGTTGTAACTTCTAAATGTATATTACCAATCGTTGGAATAGTTATACCTGAAACAATTGCTGCTATTACATCATCTACAAAACTAGTAGATGATGTTATAAAGACATCTCCACCTGTAATACCAGTCCAATAAGTCCAGTAATTATCATAATTTGAATTTGTATGTCCTTCAAGAAGTGTGACTCCATTAATAGCCATCCCATTTAGAACTGTTTGAAGATCAAGATCATCCCCATCATCAACATTACCATTTCTACCAGGGTCTTTACCAGTTGACCAAGTACCCGTTGTTACTCCTTGGTTTAGGTTGCAATCATGAGGTACATCATCACCAAAATTTACAAGTAATTTATTCGCACCAGTTCTCCATCCAACATTTGAATCAGCATATGACTCATAAAAAATTCGTGTATAATCCTGTGGATAATCTCCACCACTACCAATCATTAATCCGTCTATTGCGTTTTGAACAGATCCTATACTTGATGTAAGTGGTTGATCAAGAGAATAAGGGTAATCACCAGGAATACCATAAGTTGCTGAATAACCGCAGGAACTATAAAATCCAACATAGTCCATATATGACATCACACCAAAATTAAAGCTAACTCCGGGGTAATCATTTATTAGAGCAGTCATTATATCACCAGCTTTGTTTTTTGCAGCGTCAATAATGCTACTCATACTACCTGTTAGATCAAATGAAAAAACTACATCAACTCTTGGTGTGAATTGTGGAATTGTAACAGTTTTTGTAACTGTATAACAATCACCAGGTTTTAGTGTTCTTGTAACTGTATCTGGTGATATACTTGCGTTTGCAGACGATATAATCATGCAAATTGATATTACTGCTAAAATTATCATTAATACATATTTTTTAGTTTTCATAAATTTTTTTTCCATATCTCTTCTTCCTCCACTATTTATTTATTTTAATTCTTAACTTATTGGGAATAATGTTTTTTTAGGCTTTATAAAAACAAGAATTTTTAATAACTAACATTAGGCCTTTTTCCCCCACATATCATAAGTTATAATTATAAGAGTATTTATTCATTAGTATTTATACTTTAATAGATATCTTATACATATATATATTTATATTATAACTGTTAAAATAAACAATAAATAGTTACTATTTATAATGAAAATAAAAGGGGATGAGGAAAAAAAAATATATTTTTTTTCCTCAAGGTTTTTTTTAGATTTCTTTTAGGTTCAGATAGAATGGCCCTAGTGCAAAAGCACTAAAGGTTTTTTCTTCCTGTTCTGCTGTCACTGTTATTGTTACTCTTCCAAATGCTAGTGAGAATCCAATATCAACTGTTATCTCTTTATTTGGTTCAATCATACCTGTTTTTGACCCGCCACTGAAAACATGTTTTCCTTCAACATTTATCTCCCAGTTGCATAGGTCATCACCTGAGTATATCGTTGATTTTATGCCAAAACCTGCTTCTACATTTATGATTTCTGCAATTTCCTTTGGTGTTGTTCCATCAACTGTGATTATTGCTGTATCCTCTGCTGTTTTACCATTGTCATCTGTTACAAATACTGTTACTGTGTATTCACCTGGATTTGTATATATATGAGTTGGATTTGTTTCATCGCTTGTTGTTCCATCTCCAAAGTCCCATGATGTAATGTATGGTGGTGTTCCACCGTTTATTGATGCTGAAAACATTGCCTCAACTCCTGTTTGTGTATTTGCATCGTTAATGATTACAAATAATTCATCTAAATCATGGATTATCACTTCAGTTGTATCTGTTGCTGTCTCTCCATCTGATATGACTGTGAGTGTAGCTATGTATGTTCCTGGTTGCGTGTAGACATGTGTTGGGTTCTGCTCAGTTGAATCCATGGTGTTATCTCCAAAATCCCAGAACCAGTTGTATTCATCTGATCCACCATATGCATCACCATAGAGTTGTATTGGTTCATCTACAAATCCATGATATCCACCAAGGTTTCCTCCATCAGCATCAGCTGTAAGTGGCGTTCCTTCTATTACTACATGTACTGTTACATAAGCCCAGTCATACATAAAATTGGAATAAAGACCTGGTATACCTGGTGAGTCGACCTGTAATCTGACATGATGAGTTCCAAGTTGATCAAAAACATGAGTGATTTTTTTATCTGCACTATACATTCCGTCATCAAAATCCCATAGATATTGAAGTGGTAGTTCTTCGGGTTCTTGGCAGCATTCACCATATGTATATGCAAAACTACCTGTAGCATCAAAGGTTACCGGTGTTCCTTGTTCAACCTCGATTGTATCTACTGGATCTGCTATTTCAGCGTGTATCCCAATCCAGGGTTCAACCATTACGTTTCCAATAACTTTCACACCATTTCCATCAGCAATTTTTCCATCATCCATAAGGCCACCTTGTGGTCCATCTGGTGCGCCCCACCAGTTGAGCCTTGCGTTTACATCAGAACCACCTTTGGCTATAACTCCGATTGCATTTGCAACGCAGTCTTTTCTGAATTTATTGCATCTTAGATTTGTTCCAAAAACATTTGGTTCTATTATTATTGCACCGTTTGTATTTGGTGTGTATTCAAGATATTTAATTGTTACATCATTTACTTTTATTGTTTCTGATCCTTTAATTACTGCTGATTCGGTGATTGGGAAACATCCATATTCACCTTTTTGTGTGATGCCTGTGTTATCACAACATGGAATGTCATCAATAATTATCTCTTCATCATATATTCCATCATACATGTATGCTGTTCCATATGGCCCTAACCAGTCAAGTGCCATCTGTTTTGTTCTAAAATGTGTATGCCACCATCCAGGTGTTGTTGTAACAAAATCATCATCTATATGAACTTCATCCTGACAGTCATTTACATAATATGTTTGAGTATGTAATGGTCCCCTGTTACATACGTTATCTTTTGCCCAGTAGTGTAGTGTATGTTTACATATTTCATTAAAAGTTATTTCAACATATTCATCATCATAATACCACCAGTAGTCTAGGATGTCTGGGTCGGTATAGCCATATGCTGGTCCAAATGATGCTCCATTGATCGCTCCTGGTTCACCTGGTAGCGGATGACTTGTTCCTTCGTAGTCATACCTCCAAAACGTATTTTCAACACCTGATATACATGGATAGGTTCCTACATCCTCTGTTTCAAGTACTATTCTTCCCCCTACCTTGATTATACCTGTTGTAGCATCTATAGGGAAATAACATGGATCTGGATGTGTCTTTGTAATAACTGGTGGTGTACAATCTATATAATAATCTACTGTTTTAATTGGTTCAATGTTTATCAGATTGTCAACAGCAAAATATTCTAGTGTATGTTCACATTCCTCATTTGGCATGGTAAATGTTACTGTGTCACCTGGTACTACAAACCAACCACTACCAGTATTATACCACATTTCAATGACGCCAGATTGGCATAAACCACCATCTACTGCTTCTAAAGTTATTTCATAGCCACATTTAATATATTCAGCTCGGCTATTTGGATCATAATAATAACCATGACCGAAATGTTCCCTATAAGTAGTTGGTGGTGTATCATCTACATAGTGAATTTGTATTTGATGATCTTCTTCATTTCCTGCGTTATCAACAGCCCAGAACTCAAGGACATGTGTGCATTCTTCATCAAAATATAGTATTGTTTGAAATCCTTGTACAATTGTTTCAACTCCATTTATCATATAATGTATTTCTTTAACACCACATCCTCCAGAATCTGATGCTGTTAAAGTGATAGGAGTCCATGTTGTAACATATTGACCATAGTTTGGCCAACCAATTGATTTAGTTGTTGTTGGCGGGGTGAAATCACCACCGGTGAGCTGGCATGTTACTATCCCATAAATACCCCAGGGGTTACCCGAGCTCATCCCTGTGTAATCATACCAATGTTCACCACTATCCCATGTGTTACGACATCCATATTTACCTGTTGCATCATCATAACCAATTCCTGTTACAAAATGATCAGTATGATCATCACCATCTGTATCTACAAGAAATACAACAGGTCGATTTGCATCTATTTCTGCCTTGTAATTATCCCATGAAAAAGAGCTAAAACTATATGTTGCTGTAGTTATACCATAAGATGTAAAAGTATTTACATAAGATGTCATAGCAGGTCCTACATCACTTAAAGAACTCCATCCATAATAAAGACCTTTAGTACTCTTTGATGTATCCATAAAATCAGCTAGACAGTTAGATCCATGTGCTGCTCGAGCTGGGCATCTCACACCAGATATATAATCATCAACAAGTAGAGTTGGTGATGAATCCTCAGGCCATGAATAATCCTCGTAATGTCCATATGTTCCACATGGCCATGGGCTACCGCTATCGCCACCAGATGCTATCATCTGATTAACAGCATTTGTCTGAGATGATGCAAAACCAGAAACAAGGTTACAATATCCATGTGTATCATAATAACCAATTACCATACCAGCAGCTGTTGGTCCACAGCCATGTCTCCATATATAAGCTGGAACATTTGAGATTACTACCTCGCTAAATGAAGATTTCAACCCGGGGTCTAGTCCTTCTGGTGGTATCGGTCCTGTTGTACTTACCATATCTTCAAAATTTTCGTTGTTATCTTCTGCGTTCACTGGAATAAATCCTATAAAACTACTTAAAAATAAAGCTAGGATTACTCCATATATTAAAAACTTTTTTTCTCTCATCTTTTTCCCCCACAATTTTTTCCTCTTTTATTTTTTTTTTATAATTCAAAATATGTATTATATTTTAAAAATAAAAATTGTAAAAAAATATCTTTTTTTCTTCTAATGATAGATATTACTTTTATCCTTAGAATTCCCCCACATATATTGAATTATGTTAGATATAATGTAAATATTAGTATAAATAAATATCTAGATATGTTCTACATATTATTTTATATATTACAATATGTAACAAATTATATCTAAATTTTGAAATTTTATATCAAAAATTATCAATATTTTTATAAAATATAAAAAAATTTTTAGATGAGGAAAAAAAACTTGTTTTTTTCCCCTCAAAGATTTTTTTTTAGATTTCTTTTAGGTTCAGATAGAATGGCCCTAGTGCAAAAGCACTAAAGGTTTTTTCCTGTTGACCAGCACTTATTGTGATTGTTACTCTTCCAAATGCTAATGAGAATCCAATATCTACTGTTTCTTCCATGTTTGCTTCAATTACACCTGTTTTTGATCCACCTATTATTACAAATCCTTCAATGTTTATATCATAGTTACATTCCTGGCTTCCACTATCAATCAATGCTAGAATTCCAAAACCACCTTTGACAACCTTTATCTCAGCTGATTCAGGTATTGTTTCTTCTTCAACCGTAATTATAGCTGTATCCTCTGCTGTTTTACCATTGTCATCTGTTACAAATACTGTTACTGTGTATTCACCTGGATTTGTATATATATGAGTTGGATTTATTTCATCGCTTGTTGTTCCATCTCCAAAGTCCCATGATACCATATAAGGCTGTGTTCCACCATTTATTGATGCTGAAAACATTGTTTCTTCACCAGCAAATGTGTTTGAATCACTTATTTTTACAAATAATTCATCTATATCATAGACTATCACATCAGCTGTGTCTATCGCTGTTTCTCCATCTGATATGACTGTTAGTGTTGCCGTATAGGTTCCAGGTTCTGTATAGATATGTGTTGGGTTTTGATCTGTTGAATCTGCTGAGTCATCACCGAAATTCCAGAACCAGCTGTATTCACCTGATCCACCATATGCATCACCGTAGAGCTGAACTGGTTCACCTATTATTGTATTATATCCACCTAGGTTTCCTCCATCAGCATCAGCTGTGAGTGGTGTATCTTCTGTTATTACATGAACTGTCACATAAGCCCAGTCATACATAAAGTTTGAATAAAGCCCTGTTATACCTGGTGCATCTACCATTAGCGATACCTCATATGTGCCTGGTTGATCGAATAAATGAGTACATTCTTTATCAGCACTATAAAAATCATCACCAAAGTCCCATAGGTATTGCAATTGTAGCTCTGTTGGTTCACAGCATTCTCCAAATGAATAAGCAAAACTACCTGTTGCATCAAAGTTTACTGTTTCATCTAGTTGTACTTCAATGGTACCCATTGGCTCAGCAATTTCTGCATGTATTCCTATCCATGGTTCAACAAATACGTCTCCAGGTCCTGTTATCATGACTCCGTTACCATCAGCTGTTTTTCCATCATCCATAAGACCACCTTGTGGTCCATCTGGTCTACCCCACCAGTTAAGTTCTGCATTAACACCTGTTCTGCTTAATGCCTCAACTCCTATTGCATCAGCAACACAATCTTTTCTAAACTTGTTACATTCAAGAGTTGTTCCAACTATTCCATCACCAACTGTTATAGCGCCCTGTGTATTTGGTGTGAACTCTAAGAATTGTATTGTCACATAATCTACAAGTATTGTTGCATGTCCAATTATTACAGCGCTTTCCTGTGTTGGGAAACATTCATAAGCTCCTTTTATCGTGATTCCCGTGTTGTCACAGTTATCATCATCAATGATCAAATCTTCATCATATATTCCATCATATATTATCGCTGTACCATATGATGATAATCTTTCTAATGCGACTTGTATAGTTGGAAAATGATCAATATACCAACCAGGTGTGCTAGATGTATAATCATCATCAACATATACTATGTCTTGACACATTCCAGCGCCACATATCACATTTGGATCTTCAAATGGCAGGTTCAGCCATGGTAAATAATCTACATTATCAGATACACTATCACCAACGCCTATTGGGTTTGACGGGTGTGTTGGTCCAAGAGCGCTTCCATACCAGTTACATTCAGCATCAAATATTCCATCTGGTGCAGTGTTTTCAACACCAATGTTGTTACCAACAATATTATTATAGTTTGCATGACCAACTAGTGATCCACCAGCACCTTCGACTACTACTCCTTTGTTATTACCAAGAATATTATTGTTATATGCATCAGCATTACTACCTGCTACGTTATAGAATTGTATTCCATAATTACTGTTTGTAACAATATTATCATGTATCTGGGTGTTACTAACATCAAGTAAAACATCTGGCCATGCTCCACAGATGCTGATGCCGGATCCATCGACATTATCGATTATGTTATTTCGGATGATATTATTTGTCCCTCCTTCATAACATTGTATTCCAACGCCTCCAACAGCTACGGAGTTAGTCACAGTATTGTATTCAAAAGTATTATAATTGCTTGCCCAGTTGTAGATTCCATCAGATGCTGCATCAATAATGTTGTTTTTTATTACAACACCTGTGGGTGTTGGTTCATCTGGATTTGGAATAATTCCACCCCATTGGTCGATATTCCATGGGATAAAACCTGCATATGTTGTGTGTATGCTACCAATTAGAATTCCAATACCTCTATTATATTGACTAGGCCATGCAGCATTTAAAATTGTAAATCCATTTATTGTTACATGATCAGACCATATCATGAAACCATTCTTTAGAAGTCCTGGGTCATTTGTCTCGGACCAGGCATAATTTATTCCATGGCCATATGAGTTTTCATATATGGAGTAATCTATAACACTTGCATCTATTATTGTTGATGCTGCACCATCTTGTGATTCTATTATTACTTCTTTATATACAATTATGTTTCCAGGATGTGTCCCTGCAAATACTTCTATTGTATCTCCATCATTTGTTTCTGGGTCATCTATTGCTTTTTGGATGCTACAGAAATATTCCCCGGTGTCTTTATTCCAGCATACTGCTCCACCAAGACAATCACCTAGTGGGTATTCATCTGTTAACCATGGGCAATATATCACATTATCTGATACTATATCTCCTGTTCCAGGTCCAACTCCATTTGGTCCACTTATATCACCCCACCAGTTACATTTAGCATTAAGCTGTCCATCACCTGAGTTTAGAATTCCATAATTTACATTACCAATTATATTGTTATATTGAACAAGTGAACTACCAGCAGTTGAACTACCATAGTCAAGTTCAAACCATATACCTGCAAATGGGTTGTTTTCTACATGTGCCTCTGTTATTATTACATTATCAATTGTTCCACCAGTGGAACCTGATGCAGGCCAGTTAAGTACTCTGATACCAGCCCATCCGTTGTTTGTAAAAAGACCACCTGTTATTGTTACATCAGAAATACTAGTGTAATCATACCAGGTCCAAACAAGTATTCCATCACGGCCATTGTATTCAGCTGTTACATCTACCATCTCAATATTTGTAGAGCTACTAGCTTTTTCTGATATGCAAATACCACCGCCACCACCGCTATGAGTGTTATAACTTGCGGTTATATCTTCAAAATAAATATTACTTAGTTGCCTGCCATTAAAACCTGAGTCAGTGTTATAGCTCATTGAGCAGCCTATTATATCAAGATTTGATGTTAGTCCAAAAAGATGCATACCTGATGCCCATACGTCTAATCTTCCATTATGATCAAAATTAGAATTACTTATAGCTCCTGATCCTATATCACCTGGGCACATTAAACCATTAGATCCAGCATATATTAGATCACAATCATTTATTATGAGTGTTGTAATATCGCCATTTATCTCAAGATTATTTACTTCAGCGTATTCTATTACTACATCATTTAATGTTAGACTATTTAGATTAATAAAAACTCTCAGAGGTCTTTTAGCCGAATTTGTACTACCAATCTGGCGTGTAAATGTTATACCTTCAATAGTTATATCAGTTGGACTTCCATCTCCATTTATTATTTGAAGTCCCTCACCTTTTCCCTGGGTTAGTTCAATAAAAGTATTGGCTGACCCGGCACCGATTATACTTAGATCTTTATCTAGGTTTATATCACAAAAACTAGTGGCATCTTCTATATATGTTCCAGCAGCTACTTCTAAAGTGTGACCATCAAGTGTTTCAGGATCATCAATTGCTGTTTGAATACTGCAGAATACTTCATCTGTATCAATGTTTTTTACTCTACCTGCGGTTGCCATACCAAATATTGCTTCTGCATGTGTTTCAACACCTCCTGACTCTGTTGTTGATGCACCTGGATAAATAATATATTGACCATCAAGTTGTTGCATGCTTTTTATAAACTCAATCCCTTCACATATATAAGATAGATATGAATTGAAATCAAGTTTTGCAAGAGCAGCTAGTGCAAAAGCTGTTGTCTGTGTATCACCATTTGTATAATCCGCGGGATCAGCTGATGAAGCCCATAGCCATCCTTTTGGATTTGCATCTGTCCTCATATCTTTTAATATGTCTGCTAGATCAATTGTTGAATCAGCTAATGCATAAGCACCAGCTAATGGGTCTAGATCAATTCCTGTTTCTGCTGATGACCATATAGCACCAGCAAGACCAATTGAATCATAGAAATCTCCAATTGTTGTCAACTCAAGTCCATATTTAATTGATCCCATAAGATCTGTTACAATACCTGTTTCACCACCAATTAAAGCTCCAATCGTAGTACCAGAAATATCCCATGGTGATAAAGCAACAATTCCCTGGCTGTTTCTAGCATCAACAACATAATCACCGAAATCTTCAGCATCCCAATTATTCGATTCACCGTATGTGCCACTATTTAATTTATCCCATAGCCATGTTTGAACAAAATCTGCATATTTAGAAATACTTGACATTATACTTAGTTCTTCTAGAAACATTGGATCATGTGTCGCAAATCTTGGATCACCATCCGTATATACACTTGGGTTTGGACCCAGGCCTTGGTACATTACATCAACCATGTAATCTCCACATTCAATTGCTGCATCAAGAAAAGTGTTATCCCCTGTTACTTCATATGCATATAATAATCCTCTAGCTGATGGTCCTTGTGTGTTTCTTGTTGCACCGCCACTTGGTGTCCAAGGGAACCATCCATCAATATCTTGTTGACCTAGTAACCATAATCCTGCATCAGAAATAGCAAATGACCCAGAATTATCATTTGAACCTTGTCGATTCATTTTTTCCATTACTGGTAATAGATCTGGATAATCATCATTATTATATTGATTTGTTGATCCAGAAGCAACTACAAATATACTTAGAAATAGTATGGCTGCTATTGAAATAGAAACTAGCCTCTTAAAATTCTTATTTTTCCTCATATTTTTTTCCCCACAGATTTGTATTTTACCCGTATTATTTGGAATTTTTTTTAAAACTAACTTTTTATTTTTAGAATTAATTTTTTCTTGTATTTCTTCCCCCACATATTACGAGTTTTTAAGTAGAAAATAGTATGTAATACGTATTATATAAACATTTTTAATTTTACTTATTAAATAAAGAAAATTGTTACAAAATAATAAAATTTTTGAACATTTTTTTCATAAAGTATGTAAAAAGATAATAATTGTTAAATATTCCAATATTTTGTTTTATTTTGCTACTTTTATCACAAATTAAACTAGATTATAACAATTATTTTAGACTTATGTTACAAAAGAATAAAAAAGAAATACAAATAAATCTCTTTTTAATTCAACAGGTTCTGTATAATCAGTGTTTACTGTAATAGTTAAATTTGTTCTACCAATTCCAATAATTGGTTTTAATCTTATATTTTGAATACCACCAGGTCTGATTGTTTTACTAATATTTACATCTATTTTTTTATTTAGTATTAATCCACCATCTAATCTTGTATTAATAAAAAATTTATCAATATCTGAATCACCCGAGTTAACTATATCAAATGATAATCCAATTCCAGATGAAAAATTTTCAAGTTTTATTCTTGGAACTGAAATATTTAGGTTGTTAAAAAATATAGTAGAATTATAATATGTGTTTTCAAAGACAACATAGTTTTTATCAATATCCGTGCTATGATATTCTGATGATACAAAATTTTCTTCGTCATTAATCCTTGATTCTTCCTTAAATGTTTCACAAGCATCCTCTGAGTGCACCGTGTAAATGCTATTGTTTCTAATATAACTAATAGTAACAATTTTTCCTGTTGCTGTAACATCAGGGTTTGATTCAATGTTTAACGTATCTGTTATTTTTTTTGTTTTAAAAGAGTTACCCAGATCATTTGAATAATGTAGATATATGTCATCATTTTTTTCACATACAAGATAAACATATCCATTTGTAGCTTTTATAGAGGGATTTGTGTAATCTACAAATACATGGCTTGGGCCATAGTTGTCCTTATTGTTGAACCATGTAGGATTATCTGGTTCAATTTTTAATGTATCAAGTATTATCTCATGTTTATTTGTTGTCTTGTTTTTTATCTCCCATGTATCATATTGCCATCCATTTGATAGATCAATATCAATATCCATGTTATAGATAGTGTTGTTAAATGATCCCTTCCATAGGATCTTATATCCTTTATCAAGGTTTTCATCTGTTTCACATACAAGAAAATATGACCATCCAAGTGTTTTATGATGACCTGACCATGCGACAAGACCATGAAAGTTTTTGAATGGTGATACATCACTTCCATGTTTAAAACCAGCAACTGATAGATCTGTTATGTTCAACCAGTCATCTGGATTCCAATTTAGTACGAGACCTGAAAACCAACCATTTCTATCAAAATCAATGGTAGATCCAACATATGGTTTAGAAGGATCAATGATATTTGGATAGCTAAAAATAGCTTGCATTCCAGTTTTTTTATCAATTTTATGTGATCCATAACCCTGCATTTCTAGATCACCAGTAAAATCAATTGTAGGATATGAAAAATTAGTATTAACATCTGAAATAGTTAAAATATCACTCCAAGAATCACCATTATCATCTGAATAAGATGCTGATATCATAGATTTAGAAGAATTATTGGTTTTAGTTTCAGATAAAACAATAATACTTTCTTTAAAACTAGTAATTTTAGGGTTTTTTTGAATAGGAAAAATATCTTTTGGAATTATAGATCTATCAGCTGAAAAAATAGATAAATCATTATTTAAAAAACTAACTTTAGTTGTTTTTGGAAGTATTTCATATGGTAATTCTTTTAACGTAATTATTTTTTTATGCTTTATATTTCTAGAATCAGATTTTGATTGATATGTTAATTTTGCATTAGTAAAAATTGTAAAAAATAATATAAAAATTATTATAAAAACAAAAATAGTATTTAATAATCTTATTTTCCTATTATATTTTTTATTCATCCTTCTAAATCATATAAAGAATTTTTATTATAAAGTTTTTCATAACAAATTAATATATAATTAAATGTTATAATTAAAATATTGTTTAACATAAATGTAAAAAAACAAAACAAAAACATCTCTTTTTTCTTCAATAATTTCAGAATTATCTGATGTTATATATATGTATAATTCTGATATTCCAATTCCAATAATTGGTGATATTATGAATTGTATTTCATCATCTGGTTCTAATGAATTATTTGCTTCCTCCTGGAAAAACCTTCTAAGGAAAATCCCTCCATCAAATGAAGCTGTAGTTACAATGTTTTCAGCAGCGCTAGTTCCAATATTTTTTATACCTATACTAATTTTACCAGCTGGAAGGCCTTTAACATATTGAATGTTTAATATTGGCCCTGCACCATATGTTTTAAAAGCAAGGTCTATATCTGATTCTTGTGTCCAATCAGTGCTGATATTATTTTTTAAATATACGATACCGTTTTCATATAAATCTAGAGTGTAACTATATACCTCATAATAGTTACTTTCATCACCTGAATCTGTTTCACATATAATATAGTAAACATCATTGTCATTATCAATATTTAAAAAATTAAATTCTATCCATTCAGGTTGACCAGATGGTATTTTATCAGATGAAATTGAAACTTCTCTAATAGTCGGTCCAAGTAAGTTTTCTTTTATTATTAATTTTAAATCACTTGTAATTTCACCATTTTTTGAAAGATATAATTCAACTCTTGTTATCTCTGGAAGAGTTGGTGTAAATGATTGTGCAACTTTTTTATCATTATAAATAAAAATTGCATTATTCACATTTGTTTGCTCTTGATCAATTATATCATTAGAAAAAGTTATTTTTTGTTTTTCAGCTGGAAATGAGGATATAAAATTAATGTTTACTATTAGAAAAACTAGAAATATTAATCCTATTTTTTTATAATATTTTTCCATATCTCATTTCCATTATATTATTTATTTAATATTAATCTTTCAAATTTAATCTTTTTGGTTGAAATATTGATATATGCTATATTAAAAGTAGGTGTTATTAATTGAAAAATAAAAGAGAGAAATGTTGAGGGAATTTTCCCTCAGATTTTATATATATTTTTGTGTTTTTATGCTTCTTGTACGTTTAGTACGAATGGTCCAAGCATGAATGCTGTGTATTGTTCTTGTTGTGATCCTGCTGTTACTGTTATGTCTACTTTTCCAAGTCCAAGTGTGAATGGTAGTTTGATTTGCGTTACTCCTTGTGCTGTTCCAGAGGCTGATCCTCCGAAGAATACTTTTCCTTCAACGTCTATTGTCCATTGTACTGCTTCTTCGCTTACAACTGTTGCTTTTAGGAGTAGTCCGCCTTTTACATTGTTTATCTCGATCTCACTGATATCAGTTGCTGTTACTGTCACTGTTTTTGATTTGGTTTTCTCATTGCCCATTGAGTCACTTACTGTTAGTGTGACTGTATATGTTCCACTTGTTTCAAAGACATGTGTTGGTTTTGCTTCATTGCTTGTGATTCCATCACCGAAGTTCCAGTTATAGTTATATGGTGCTTGTCCACCTGTTACTGTGCTTGTGAAAGATATTGAGTCGCCTTGTGCTACACTTGTTTTTCCGTTCATGTTTACAATTAGTTCTTCTGTGTCATATACTGTTACTTCTACTGTGTCTGTTACTTGGGTGCCCATCCAGTCGGTTATTGTTACTGTTATTGTGTATGTACCTGGTTGTTTATAGACTACTACTGGGTTTTGTTCTCTTGCGGTTTCACCGTTTCCAAGATCCCATACGAATGAATATGGTGCTTCTCCGCCTGTTGCTGAGCCGTATAGCTGTATTGGTTCACCAATTGTTCCTTCATATCCACCTAGGTCTTCTCCATCGCCGCTACCATCTAATGGTTGACCTGCTTCGATGACCTCTACTGTTACATAGTCCCAGTCATACATGAAGTTTCTATGGTATGGGAAACCAAATGTATCGACCATAAGGCTTACTTCATATTCACCAGCTTGTTGGAATATGTGTGTATGAACTTTATTTGCACTAAAAGTACCGTCACCAAAGTCCCATAGGAATTGTAGATCTTGCTCGGATGGATCACAGCAATCTTCGCATGTTGGGAAGCAGAATCCAAAGCTTCCTTCAGCATCAAATTGTACGGGTTCACCAACTTCTACAGTTATTGTATCTACCATTGGCATGTAGATATTTGCATGTACTCCAAGCCATGGGTCAAACATTACTTGTCCATAGTTAAGTATTGCACATCCGCGACCATTTGCCATATATCCAGACATTGGATCTGTAACTCCAGGGTTTATTGGATCATCTGATGGTCCATCTACTCTACCCCAATAGTTATGTGTTGCATCTAGTGGGAAATCAAGGTTTTTGTTTATCACTGCATATATATCATTGTAGCATTCTGGGTCAAAGTAGTTGCATTTCAACGTTATTTCTGTTGGATCTGCTGCAATTATTCCATATGTATCAACTGTGAACATTACACCTGGATATGGTGCAGATGCTGGGTCAGCCCATACATCATATACTGAACTATCACCAATTCCTCTGAAATAGTTACAATTTACAACTACATTAGTTGGTACTGGTCCTCCGGGTCCTGGTCCGCCACCGGTTTCTTCACCTGTTAGTTTAACGTTATCGATGAGTGCTCCCCATGCCCATGATGCGTAATCGTTGAATGTGAATTTTATCTGGAAGTCTGCGTTTCCATCAGCATATGTTGATACATCATATGGCCCTGTTGCGCCAAATCCAATATCATCATCATATGTTGGGAATGTTCCTACTTGTTGCCATGCAGATCCATCATAGACTTCTACATTCAAGTAATCACTACTTGGGTATGGTGTACCAGTAAATACTGAGTTGAAACATCCATCATAATCAAGATAGATATTTTCATAGTTTGCACAGTTGATTACTGGTGATATTAATTCTTCAGCATTGTTGTTTCCATCGTTTGAATCATCATCTATCATCATAAATGTTCCAGCTACTGAGCCCATTGGAGTAATTGTCCAACTTGGTTGAGTTGATGAACAGAACCATGTTCCATCTCCAGATGGATCAGTTGTTGTCCAGCTGCCAGGACATGTAGTGAAATCTTCTAGATAGAAGTCTACTGGTGCAAATGAGTCAAAGCTTGTTGATGCTGTTGGGGTTACTTCTACTCCATAACACCATCCAGCTGAGTGAACATCTTCTAATCTGTTGTCCATAACAGTGACGTCACTAAGGTATCCTTGTACCATGACACCGGTTGCTCCACCATAAGTTGGTCCAGTTGGTCCAGCGTTGGATGTGATAAGTACATCATCTATGTAACATCCCCATTCGTTATCGGATACATACTGGAATGCTATTTGTATGTCTGCTCCATCATAAAGTCCTAATGGTATAGTATCTTCATACCATGTTTCTGGTGAAGTTCCTGGTAGGACATAGTTTTTAAGGAAATCCCAAGTGCCAACACTTGTATCCTTGACATAAACATTGAATTCTATATCCCATGAGTCATCCCATAGATACCAGAAGTTAAGTTCAGTGTTAACTGATCCTGCAAGGCTTATTACTGGTGATACTAACCAGTCATCATTTGGACAGTTATAGTATATCTCTGCACTGTTTGGAGCACTATGTGATTTATAGTTTTCTACCTCTGCATAATGATATGTTGATCCACATGCAGTTCCATAGTTTTCCTGATCCCAGAAACCAACTGTTGCAGTTCCATCAAAGGTATAAGGTTCTGGATAACTATCAAAATCTTCAAAGTATACAGTTGTTCCACCGCCGCTACTTGTTACATTCTCATTTAGAATATCTCTAATTGTATTGTTCTCAATTAAGATATTTGAACCAGCATTATTTGGTCCTCCGTATATATGGATACCCTTTATGGTAAATGATCCAGTTGAAGAATCTACTAAACCAAGTACGTTATGTATAGTGTTTTGTCTAACTATTACATTTTCACCATAAACCATTACTGCTGCTTCATGACCTGTGAAAGTATAGCCTGGTGTGATATCAAAGTTCTCAAGGATAGTAGATGGTCCAAGGCCACTGCTGCATGGTGGACAGGTTGCTGTACCAGTCCAGGTCCCATCATAATATGGATACCATAATCCTACAATTAGGTTTCCTTCTGAATCAAAGAGATCAAAATTGTTTTCATAAGCATAGCTTCCAGGTGTATATTGTATCTCAATATTTAATCCAGATTCAACTGTGAAAGTATAACATTCTGGACCATATCCTGATCCAACAGTAATACCTGGTAAAACAAGTATACCATCTACATATACATCAAGATATCCTCCATTCCAACCATCACCAAAGTCATCATATAGACATATTTCGTAGTCACATGTACATGGTGCTGGAGGAGCAGTTCCAGTTGTTCCAGTTATTTCAACTGTTCCAACAATATATGATCCATGATTATGTTCATATGTACAAGTTGCTTTATCAAGAGTTGATTGAATATTTTCACCTGTTACAGTTATTGGTTTGTCTATTACAAGATTCTCATTATAAGTACCATCTGTTGCAACAACTGTTTGACCATCTTCTGCTGCATCAATACCATCTTGTATAGTTGGGAATCCTAAACCATTCTCAAGGATATATACTGGTGCGCCAGTGTTGAAGCTTAATGGTCCATCACAATCATTTGAGAAGTCTTCATCATAAGGTTGCTCTGTACACATATATGCTGTATAATCTTTGTTTGGTAGAGGCGTAAATGGTGGGAATATCGCATCTACATTATCTAATGCATCAACTGATACAGTTATTGTCTCATCATAAACACTATTTCCACCTGAATAGACCTTTACATCATCAACATAAGCTCCCTCATATCCAGAGTAACTTGCTCTAAACAAGAATCCTACATAAGTTGTTCCATCAGAGGCTATATGTGTATCATATAATGGCTGTACTATTGTATTCCACATTTCATCAGGTTCATAATAATACCATGATCCATAGAAACTAGATCCATCAGCTGAATTACCAATAAATACACGATGATAACCACCAGCAGATTCATAATACTGTTTCCATAATTCAACTTCTATATAGCCTGCTTTATCTTCAACCATAATTGGCGGACTTATTAACCAATCATCACCATCTCCTGCAAGACCTGTTAATGGATCAGCTGCTTGCATTGAATGAGTTGGACTTACATAGTTATTAGTAGTCTGATGCCACAAACTATCGGTATCACCGTAGTTTAATATTGTCCAATCACTTACAGCACCAATTCCAGATCTTTCTTCCCATTCTATTTTTACTGCTTGTTCAGGAGTTTTTGGATTTTCATCATCAAATGTTACTCCTCTTACATCTGGCTGGTTAAAACCACTAACTGACTCAAAATCTTCTGAAAATACCATAGTAGGTACACTATCAATCCAACAATGTACTGGACATGCTGGAAGATCTATGTCACCATAATTGGTTACATCTCCTTCTGGTGTCATTGCTACTGGTCCCATAAGTGCTTGTGGAACTATCATGTCTACTCCTGCATCAATGTCACCTATCATAAGATTTGAAGCTTCCAATAAATCATTACCTGGTACTGTATCACAGGCTGCTTCTGTCCATGCTCTTACGCTATAAAGTCCAGATGCTGAAGGTGTCCAGTCTGGTGAAAACGTTACATAACCTGGTGCAGTGAAACCCATTACAGAACTACTATAAACAGGTGTTGTTGCTCCGGGTTGATAAACATGTACATCATCAACTTGCCACCACCAGTCCCAACCAGGGGCAATGTAATGGAATCTAATTTGACAATTAGCCTCTCCTGCATAAGGTGAAAGATCTAATGTTTGAAGAACTGAACCGTATGCTCCAACATCAGCTGTTAGTTGTTGAAGATTTATCCAATTACTTCCTCCATCAATACTTATGTCTACCTCAGCAGCTTCTCCGGTGCTTCCCAAGTAATTATATGCACATTCGTATTCAAGTACTGGTGCGGTTGTTCCAGCTAAACTGAAAGCAGGTGTAATAAGTCCTGTATCCATAGTTGAACCAGATCCACATGAATCTGAATTCGCATCAGCAGAATAAACGCCATTACAATAATTGGTTTCTGGCCAAAAATCATTTCTGTTCCAAACACAAGTGCCACCATAATTTACTACACTCCATCCAGCTGGTGGAAAACTTCCTTCAAAATCTTCGTTTATAACTTCTGCACCAAGTGGACCTTCGAATATTTCAAGATATACATCACAAGATGTGCCACTTCCTACGTATTCAGATACAGCTACTTCTGGGGTAATTGCGCCTGGGCCATCACCATTTGTTGGATGAACTATTGCGCTTACTCCTACATCACAACCACATATTTCTGATAGTTGCCAGTCAAATGGAATTGTGCTATATGTATCATCCCAGAATATGTAATAATCCTCACCAGTTGTTATTGGGAAGGTTACTTCTGATGCAAACAAATAGTGGATATATCCAGATTTATCATCATTAAAATCTATTAATGTACCAAGACAATCATCATATATATACAGATATGTATCAACAAATGCGCCAGGTACATCAGATGTAACTGTTGCTTGTCCATCACAAGTTGCTGTATATTGATACCAATATTCTGCTCCAGGACAACTATAATATCCAGGTGATACAGGTATCGCAGTTGTACAATCCTCACCAGGGCCAGGGCCAGCATCAAGTTCTATTGCTAAATCAAAATCGACACATGTTGGTGAAGGCCAACTATCAACCATCAAATAATATGTTCCAGGATTAACAGTATATGTAAATGACCAAGGGCCTGAATAACCAGTATCTGATGCTACCATAGAACCTACTACACTTGGACAATCGTTAAATAAACCAACACCAATGTAAGTATATGTAGAAGTAACGGTTACTTCTATATCCGTAGTCGCAGTTACATCAAGCCGGTAGATAATATCTTCTCCACCATCATAATAATCTAAATCGGTGTTAAAATAGTCATCAAATCTCCCACAAGTGGTATCACTTGTATAATAATCTAGACTACCAGGTATATTTACAACTATTGGATCAGTACAATCATCACCTGTTGCTGCGTTCACAGTCACTGTTACAGCACTTAAAATCATAAATGCTGCTATTGTTAAAATCACTAGCCTCTTAAAATTTCTATTTTCTCTCATATTTTTTTCTTCCCCCACAGATTTTTAATTTATAGGTTTTTTTTCATTTATTTTATATATTCTAATAACTCAAACTATATGGTTGTAAATAAGCAAAACTATTGTTTCTTTTCTAAATACTCACCTCTTCCGTATCTATTCCCCCACATATTACGAGTTATAAGCATATGAGTATGGAGTTTTTAGTATATAAATCTTATCAAAAATGTGTTATAATATTGAATTCTAAAGAAACAATATTATAAAAAAAACAAAAAATCTTATCTTTAAATTTAACATTAGTAGATTTCTCCATATATAATTAAATAATTTATTACTTCAAATACAAATATATTATAAAATTTATAATAACATGATAATTGCACAAATCATTAATGGATAACGTGTCATTATAAACCATTTTTGAAGACGCTTTCCATATTTTTTCGCTCTTTTTTCTAAATTATCACCCAAATATGTTTCTCTCACTTCAAAACTGGCTTTCAATATTAAAAGTAATGTTATAAATATAAAAATAATATTTACTATTGATATTATATCAAAATATATATTATAATCATATTTTATCAAATATTTTAAAACTAATCCAATAATACATAATATCCCAGTAATAGAGAAAACAAAAGATGTCCTAAGAGTGTTTTTCAGTCCAAATCTATGAGCCCATGTTCTAATGTTTTCTTTTTTATCTTCATTATAATCCTCACAAGTATTTACAAGAGTAAATCCCTCCTGCATAAGTACATATCCAATGATAAATATGAAGAAATAAAAAGTTATATAATTTTTAAAGATAAGCCATCCACAAAGCATTGGTATAGTATATAAAACTAAAATTGGAAGAGGGCTTAATATACCATGTTTTTTTATTCTAAATGGTTCAGCAGAATAAGAATACACAACAAATAGTGCGATTAATCCAAGAATGCTAACTATTAGATATCCATTTAGATAGAAAAATGATATTATGAAAATTGATAATAAGAATTCTAGAATAATTATTATCTTGAGAAATCTTTTCCCAATAACATCAACATTATCACTCATATATTTCTTATAATGTCTATCAACATCATAATCACATATACAATTCAGGTTACATGCAAAAAAAGCAATACAATAATGAAGAAGAACGTATAATGGGACCTCCCATGTTAAAAGATCAGATAAAACAGATGCACCAAGAAAAAGACCTATAGCTGGATGACCAATACTAGCAAGAAGAAGATTCGCTCGTGAAACCTGTAAAAATGCTTTTATTTTAGATTTATTTTGTTTTCTATTCATATAGATACTGAATTAAGTTAATATATCTAATATTTTTAAATATTTTTATGAATAAAAAAAATAATTTTTTTATGTAACTGTTAAATTTATAACCGACGCGCTACTCCAGGCTCCATCATTATCTTGTACATAAAGTTTCACGGTATAATTACCAGGATCCATATAAGAGTTAATAGGATTTTTGGAGGGATCAATTCTAGGTCCAAGTCCAAGATCCCATTTATAAGTAGTAATTACCCCATCTAAATCATAACTGCCACTACTATTGAAATAAACAGTTAAAGGCGCAGCTCCAGTTGTTGGAATTGCAGTTGCAACAGCTACTGGAATCATATTTTCATTTGTATTATCATTGATAGTTTCATTGTTATCATTATTATTGATTGTATTATTTCCATTATTTTGTGATTCTATACATCCACTAAAAAAAACAGAGATAATTAAGATTGTTATGATAAATATTATTTTAATTTTCCTCATTTTAGATATATTCCCCCACATTTTATTTGAGATAATATTTTTACAATAATTAATTCTATATTACTTAAAATTTATCTTTAACTTTCCAATTTCCTGATACATTCTATATAAAAATTATAAAAACCAAAAAAAATAAAATAAATTAGTAATTTTATAAAAATATACTAATTTTCAACAAAAGCTATAAATACCTTTTATCTCTTTAGAAAATTAATATTTTTTTATGGGGGTAATAGGAAAAATGATAAAAAAAGTATCAAAAAAAATTTTATTTACAATTTTCGTTCTTATTATGCTAATTACCCCATCATCTTTATCATCAGATTCCCAAAAAAATGAAGAAAAAACTATAGAAAATTCATTTGATGAAACATTTGATGATTCATATTTTTCTGATATAATTATATCAGATGTCAAAGGCGGAACTAATCTTGTTATAACAATCAAAAATAAAGGAGATCTAATTTATAATAACATCGAGGTTGAAACTATAATTACAGGCGGATTAGTATTATCACCAAGGACTAAAACCCATGAGATAATATTATTATCAGCTGATGAACCATTTGACACTGAGGTTTTTAAAAATAATATATTTGGAATTGGCGTTGTACAAGTATCAATAGAACTTGACATATATGGGAATAAAAAAGTAATAGGGCAGATAAAAACACTTGTAATGGGGCCATTTGTAATAATATTAGACACAATTTTAAACGAAAAAACATCATATTATGGATATAATCTTTTTACCCCGGAGATATCTAAAAATACCTATCTTATTAGTAACACAGGCCATATTGTTCATAGTTGGAAAACAAATTATATACAGGGTATGGCAACTTATTTACTTGAAAATGGAAATCTAATAAGATCTGATTCATCAAAGGCACCTCATCCAAATTTTTTAATCGGTGGATTCACAGGACATGTTGGAATATATGAGCCAGATGGATCAACAGTCTGGGATTTTATCTATTCAAATAGTGAATATTGTCTTCATCATGATTTAGAACCATTACCAAATGGAAATATTTTAATGATAGCAGCTGAACTGATAGATGAAGAAGAAGCAATTGAAAATGGTAGAAATCCAGATAAGTTAAATGACAGGAGACTTTGTGTAGATAAGATAATTGAAGTTGAACCTATTGGAAGATATGAATATGAAATTGTTTGGGAATGGCATGTATGGGATCATCTTATACAGGATTTTGACCCTGAAAAAGAGAATTATGGTCAGGTTGCCGATCATCCTGAACTAATAGATTTAAACTTTGGTGTATCTAAAGCTGATTGGACTCATGTAAACTCAGTAGAATATGACGAGGATTTAGATCAGATACTCCTATGTTCACGTGAGTTAGATGAAATATGGATAATAGACCATAGTACAACAACAGAGGAAGCAGCAGGTCATAGTGGAGGAAGATATGGTAAAGGCGGTGATCTTCTGTATAGATGGGGTAACCCTCAGACATATAGAGCTGGTGATGAGGATGACCAACAATTGTTTACTCCACATAATGCAAATTGGATAGAATCAGATTGTCCAGGTGCAGGTAACATTTTAGTTTATAACAATAAAAATGAGATAGAAGATGAGACTCATCCAAGTTTAAAATTTTATTCTTCTGTAATAGAGATAATACCACCATTAAATTTCAATGGAAATTACTACAAAATAGGTGCATCGTATGGTCCAAATAAACCAACATGGCTTTACTATAGAGAAGATGATCCCCATGACTTTTATTCATATCATCTATCAAGTGCACAACGCCTACCAAATGGTAATACTTTGATATGTGAAGGAGCAAAAGGTAAATTTTTTGAGGTAACACCTGAAAAAGGAATTGTCTGGGAATACACAAATCCATATGCTACGCCAAATCATGTGTTTAGAGTATATCGTTATTCACCAGAATATGATGGCATAAAAAACCTATTAGATTAACAATATTAGACTACAGACTTGTATAAGGCTTGGGAAAAAATGGAAACCGAATTATTACAACAAAAAAATCTTACAACCAATACAAAAAATCAAGAAAAAACAGATGAAAATGAATTAATAGATATTGAAATAAAAAAAGTAAAAACAAAATCAGATCTATTTGATTTTTATAATATTACAAAGAAAATATATAAAGAAAACAAAAACTATGTGCATCCATTATGGATTGAGATGAAAGATTTTTTCAAAAGAAAAAACCATTTTTGGTCACATACAGATAAAGAACTATTTATTGCATATAAAAATAATATACCCGTTGGTAGAATTGCATCATTTATTGATTATAATTACTCAGATAAATTTGTTGAAAACATTGGTTTTTTTGGTTTTTTTGAAACTATCAATGATTATAAAATTGCAGATCTTCTTCTTCAAAAAAACTGTGAATGGCATAGATCAAAAAATACTAGTATAATATATGGTCCTATTAATGGTAGAATAGATCTTGGACTTGGTTTTTTAACAAATGATTTTGATAAAATCCCATCTTTTATGTCATCATATAATCCAAAATATTATATTGATTTTATTGAGAAATATGGGATGAAAAAATCAAAGATATTTATAGATTATATTGTTAATATAGATAAAGAAAATATTAATCACCTAAAAAATTTTAAATATATTTATAATGATGATGATATATTAATTAGGAGATTTAAAAGAATCCATTCAGAAAGAGACATAGAATTTTTCATAGATATACTAAATAAGACATTCAAAAATCACTGGGGATATGCAGAAACATCACAAAAAGAAATCAAAAAAAGATTTGGAATAAAACAAGCAAGATGGCTTTTAAAAACTAGTCTTTTTTTATTTGCAGAAAAAAAAGGAAAACCAGTAGGATTTATTTTTTCACTTCCAGATTACAATCAAATACTACACAAGTTCAATGGAAAATTTGGAATAAAACAAATTTTATATTTTCTAATAAATCAGAAGAAAATCAACAGAGGAAAAATGTATATCATAGGAATCATTGGAAAAAACAAAAATAAAAATATTGCGACAAAACTAAACTATCAAACTTTAAAAAACATGGAAAAACTAGGTTACAAAGAAGTAATTGTAGGACCCGTTGATAATGATAATATCCAATCTAAAAGAATAATTCAAAAGATGAATGGAAAATTATCAAAACAATTTTTTATCTATGAACAAAGAATCAAGAGGGAGGAAAACTAAGAGATGAAAAAAACAAAAAAAAGAGTTAAAACATTTCTAATCCTTCTAAACATCCTTCTCTCAACACTTTTGATAATATCAATAAATTCAACATCTGATGAGATAAAATGGTGGGATGAAAACTGGTCATATAATATGAAAATATCAATTCCTTTTTATACAAGTAATAATGATGCAAAACACCAACCAATAGATATGAAAATATTTTTTGAAAATAAATGCTTTGCTAAAAACGAATTGGATCATTCAATTAGGGTATGCTACATTAAAGATGATGAATGGCAGGAGATAGAATCTCAGATATATAATCTAGAATATGATGAAAACCAGTATATAAATGGATGTAGCATAGTATTTTTAATACCAAAAGATGCGGATGGAACAGAAGAATACTACATCTATTATGATGACAGTGAAAAAACTAGTCCAAATTATGTTGATCATATCACAATAGAAGAATCATATTATCATTATGAACCAATTCCAGGGTATCCATTTAACTCTTATTATTATAGAATATTTGATGATGGATATATCAATTATATAGTATCAAAAGAAGGACAACTTATGGGATATGATACATCCCAGCATGTAATGAAAATGAAGGAGAAAACACAGCTGGTAAAACCAAAAAACCAGGAACTTTTCGCAGCTTTTGATTTCAGATATACATATGATGAAGGTGTTTTTAGTTATAGTTCAACAAGTCAGAAACTAGTATCATCAGAAATCCTTGTTGATGGAAACCTAATGACAGAGATAATTCTTAAGAGCAGATCCAGAAGAGATGATCTTGAAACAAATGCTATCTATAGATATTATCACTGCCCATCAGATGATAAAAGAATACATGTTCATGTTCATCATCAGACATTAGAAGAAATAGATGTATATCAAAACCCGCCTCCAACAAATACAGATGGGATATATGCATCAATGCAGATGGGTGGTATAAAAAGCAGATCTATTGAAGAACTAAATATTGGTAAAATACTAAATTTTATGAATATAAACGATGAGAAAACAGGTATAACAGAATATAAACTAGATCCTGATCCTGAATATATTCCAAACAAACCAGATATAAGGGTTTTAAGATACCAGGATGATGTAGATCTTGATTCTGATCCTTGGGTTACATTTAACGAAGGGGAAAACGGAGATTTTCATAGCCTTATATTTAGTTCAAATGAGGTTTTAAAAAATGGTTTGGGTGAAAGAGATGGAATTCAGGTTAACAGTTTTCAGATGGATTTCCCTCATTTTCCTGGTCTTGAAAATAATCTTGCAACAGTACAGATGGGGAGAAACTCATATGAACCTGGTTCAGAACATGATCTAAAAATTCCAAAAGGATTTATAGTTGAATTTGACGCAGAATTTTTCTCATCAAAAAACTCAAATATCGATGAGATACAAAACGAGGTTGAAATATTCAAAAAACTAGTAAATATTAAGGATTATTTTTTAGATGATAAAAATGTTGATGAAGAAAAAATAGAGACATATCCGCTGGAAGTTTCTGTTCATCTTGCAAAATCATTTCCATTTGGATCAGCATTATCCGCTGTTTCAGGGTTAAACTTTGCATATGTTTCTGCTGAGTTATATAAAGATGGTGAACTAATATCAATTAAATCAGCTAGTAGAATCCCAATGAACGCAATAGACGATATAACAAACATGAATTTGTTACAAAAAACAGTAGCTATGATGAGGACTTTGGATCTTAGAAATATTAGTCTTTTTAAAAAAGTAAAATTTGAAAATTTAGAACCTGGAAGATATATTATAAAAATAATTAAAGAAAAATCATTTCTAAATAAAAACCAAAAATATGTTGGATATAAAATAATAGACTTAAATTCAGATACAAAAACAAATATTATTTGTAGGCCCGAAGGAAAGATAAATATAATACTAACAGATCAAAATGATGAAAAAATATCTAATGCAGAGATAATCCTTGAAAAAGAAGGCGAGGAAATAGTTAACATAAAAACAGATAAAGAAGGATATGCAGAGATAAAAGCACCGATTATAACAGATTCTTATAATCTAAAAGTAAGATACAATAATCTAATTTTTCATGAACAAAAAATAAAATTAACCCTTCTAAAAAAAATATTTCTAAAAACAGAAAATATTGAAATCAATAGATTCAATTTAGATATTAACATATTTGATAAATGGGATCTACCAATTTCTGATATAAATCTAAATCCTTATCTAATAAACAATGATTTAGATGAAAATAATAAAATTACTCCTGAAGAAACTAATGATAACAGCTATTATTTTTCAGATCTTAAAAATGGTAAATATCAGATTTATATGAAATATAAATCATTTGAATATGCCGATGAGATAAATATTGATAGAGATGAAAACTATGATATTGTATTTCCAGCGATATTTAACGTTGAAATAAAAACACTTGATTCCCGTGGAAATAACCTCTTGGAAAACAAGATAATTTTATCTAGGGGAAACAAAAAAACCAATTTTGATGTTAAAGATTCTGTTACATCATTTTTTGTTCCACCTGGGTTTTATAAACTTCAAATTTATGATAATGATGATTTAATTGCAAGTAGAAACATTGATGTATATAACAAGAAGGCTTTTACAGTTGTCACAGTAAAAGAACCGATATATCCAATGATTGCTTTTACTATTTTTGTAATCCTGGTGATATCATCAATTGTATTATCTTATGTTAGGAAAAACAAATTATTTTTTATCTTAACAACACCTATTTCTTTATCTATATTATCGCTTTTTTATTCATGGTGGTCGATAGAGGGAAGTTCAAATGTGGTTAAAACATCATCAAATATGTATATACTACCAGCAAACCTGATTTCTTTTACAGAAAAATCTGTGTTTTTATTTGGTGAAAAAGCATATATCCCAGACATATTTATCATGGTCTTATATCTAATACCAATAGCAACAATTATTGGAAGTATTCTTTTTATTGCAAGTATATATTTAAAGAAAAAAGAAAAAAAGTTACTAAATTTGATAACAATTGCTTTTTCTCTTATTCTTCTAATAGGATCAATAGGACTTTTCATATATGGAATGTCAACATTAAATGAACTTGGAATAGGCAGTTTCATTGGTGAAGGGCCATTAGATATTAGTATACCTGGTGAAAAGTATTATACTGTAAATTCAAACTGGGGGCCATCAGTTGGGTTTTATCTATATATTATAACGATTATTTGGGTCATTATTACCCAATTTTATTACAATAAAAAAAATAAATGGGAAATAACAAAATGAAAGAAAAATATACTCGTCATCCATTATTTGGAACAAACCTAAAAAACTGGTTCAAACTCCTAGAGGATAATAAAGGAATAGAGAGAGGTTTTTATCAAAAAGCAGCATTTGTCACGGTGTTAATTTTATTTTTCTCACCAGCAAGAATTCTACATAAAATAATATATGGAAAAAAAATAAGGAACACAACAATAAAGAAAACACCTGTTTTTATCATCGGCCACTGGCGTAGCGGTACCACTTTTTTACATGAACTAATGTGCATGGACCCAAATCTATCCTATATATCACTATGGCATACACTTGTACCTGATAGTTTTTTAGTTCTAGAACCTATAAAAACCATAGTATCAGGTTTCCTCCCAAGGACCAGGCCAATGGATGAAATAAAAGTTGAAATCGATGGCCCATATGAAGAAGAAGCAGCTCTATCAACACTTCTACCCTGGTCATATTTCCATTGTTTTATATTCCCAAAAAAAGCATCTGAACAATTCCAAAGATCAGTACTCTTTAAAGACCTTGAAAAAAATGATGTTAAAAGATGGAAACAAACATATCAATATCTAATAAAAGCAGTGAGCTATCAAAATAAACAAAAAAGACTAATCATAAAAAGCCCTTCTAACACAGCTAGGATAAACACTTTACTTGAAATATTTCCTGATGCAAGATTCATTCATATCTATAGAAACCCATATGAGGTTTATAAATCAACAATGAAAATGCGTAAAAACGTACTTGATCAATATGCACTTCAAAATACAACAGAAGAAGAAATAAGAAAACTAGTTCTTGAAAATTATTCTGATCTGTTTAAGGAATATTACAATCAAAAAAATAGTATTCCAAATGATAGACTTATTGAAGTTAGATATGAGGATCTAGTTCTAAAACCAATGAAGACTCTTGAAGAAATATACGAAAAAATTGATCTTGAAGGATTCAATGAGGCAAAACCTTTTTTTCAAAAATACCTTGATGAAAAAAAGGAATATAAAACCAATAAATATGTTTTTGATAAAAAAAGTATTGATGATGTTGAAAAAAACTGGGATTTAACAATAAAGAAATGGAAATATAATCCACCGGAATAAAAAAAACATTATTCTTTCTTATTTTTTGGTTATAAAACATAATATATAATAAAGCTGTTCCATAAAAATTGTGAAATATGAAAAAATTTGATGTAATTGTCATTGGAGGGGGCCCTGCTGGCTTGATTTCAGCTAGAGATATTGCAGCTAGTGGATATAATGTGTTACTTGTTGATATGAAAAAAGAAATCGGCCGGCCTGTGCAATGCGCTGAGGCAATTACAAAATATGCATTTGAAAACAATGATATACAAATTGATGAAAGATGGGTTAAACAAAGAGTAAAAGGAATAAAAATCCTACTGCCAGGTGATCGATGTTTTTATTCAAAGGTAGAATCTCTATCTATAGATAGATATCTATTTGAACAAAATCTTGCAAAAAAAGCAATTGATAATAATGCAACAATAAAACTTAAAACACAGATGAAAAAAATTTCAAAAAACAAAGATTCTTGGGAGGTAAATACAAATAATGGTATTTATCAATCAAAAACCATTATTGGCGCTGATGGATTTTTATCACAAACTGCTAGAAAACTAGATCTATTAACATATCAAGAATACATCAATGCATATCAATATACTTTTAGATCAGATGATATAAGTTTTGATGAAAAAAATTATCTATGCATGACCATGGATGAATTATTTCATGGTGGATATGGATGGATATTTCCAAGATCTGATGAATACAATGTTGGTGTTGGAAGTAGAGATGCAACAATTAATGATCTAAAATGTTATTGTAAGAGACTAAATTTTGATATAAAAAAGAAGAAGAAGTTTACAGCAGGAAAAGTTCCTTATTATTTTATATTTAAAAAACGATCCCTGCCAGGTGTAATTATAGTTGGTGATGCAGCTGGTATGACAAACCCTGTAACAGGTGGTGGTATACATGCAGCTCTTTATAGTGGCAGACTAGCTTCAAAACTAATAGTTGAATCATATGATAAAAACAATATGAACCATATGATTAGTTATGATAAAATAATTGATAAAAGCATGTTTTTACATCCAATACATAGAAGGGTAGCTAATTATTTTAACAGCTGGACGAATAAAGACTGGGAGTTTTTCGCAGATACATGTGATGGTCTTGACATGGCTAGTCTAACACTTTTTAAAAGTTTTTTAATAGGCCTTAAAAATCCAAGATACATGCTTAGAGCAAAAGAGCTTTTATCAATTAGAAAAGAGATGAGGATAAACCAGAAATATGGTTTCTAAAATTTTTTTTTAAAACCTTATTATTTCAAACCATCTTAGAAGACAATAGATTATAACCGGGAAATAAAGTGCAAATATCAGCTCTGTTTTTTTAAACCTATAAAACAGGATACCTGTGAGAATACCAATTGGCACTAAAATTATTATATCAACAAGACTGTTAAAAAGAAGTAACAAACTAAAAAATGTTATAGGTAGTAGTATTGATACTATCATAACACCTTTTTTAACTCCATATGCTGTGAAAAGGTTTTTCACACCAGCTTTTTTATCACCTTTATAGTCTTTATAGTCTTTTGCCAGAGGGCCAATTGAGAGACAGATAAATATGATTAAACCAATAAATAAAGCCTGCATGGTTATCTCCGGATAAGTATAAATGATCTTTCCTGCGTTTTCACCATGCATAACCTGAATATAACCAGGTGTCACATAGCCTATGAAAAAAGCTATCATAGATCCCGCTCCAATGATTAATGTGGAAAACGCTGTATCTCTCAGGCGTATCGGTCCAACAGAATATATTGTTCCAAGAAATATTCCAAAGACAACTAGTAGAAAAGACCAAACACCAAGAAGAACTGATAGTCCAATTGCAACAATAGCATATACCACTGCGATCTCTCGGACCTGGATTTTTGATAAAAGTTTCTTTGGGATAAGCCTATTTTTATTATCAATGTTATCTATTTCTATATCATATACATGGTTGATCATAACTGAATACTGCCATACAAAAATAATTGAGAAAACACTTATTCCAAATGTTCCAATGTTTCCAATGAATAGTTTTGCAAAAGAATAAATCTCAACAGGATTCATCTGACGGATGAATACTAAAAAAAGGTTATAAAGATCAGAGATCATAATTGTTGATGACCCACGAGCAAGTATATGTCCAGATATTATGATTCCAATTATAGTCATAAACGCGAAATGTGATGTAGTTAGCAATCTTGAGCTTTTAACAAAACTTTTCAAAAGTTCTTTTCTAATCATAAAAAGTAGGATTAAAAGTAGAATAATTGAAAGGATTAGATATCTTAGAATAAATAATGGATGTATCAGCTGTCCTGTGATAGGCCTTAGAAGTATGAGCTGAGGGGAACCAATGAATATGAATAATAAAAACAATGATAGACCATTTAGAAATGATCTAATAATTGATTTAGTTTTGATAAAAACATAGAGACATGCAGCGATCATAATCATAAATAATTCATATATGATTCCTTCGCCGCCTTCATAAAAAGCAGAAAAGCCTTCTTCTAGTTGAAATGTGAAAAATTTAAATAAATTAGGTATCCAATCTGGACTACCATAGGTATAAGAACTAGGGTTTTTAAGTATGAATAAATCAATAAATGGTGGTAGAAGAACTAATGTGAAACCAAGAGCTGTCAAATTAGCTACTTTTGATAGTTTTTGTTTTGAAAAAAACTTAAGGATCAATAGCCCTGCGATAAAACTTGTTACAAAAAAACATGTTAGATGTGCATGTACAAAGAAATAATCATAAGAAATTTCTTTATAGGGATAATCAAGTAGAAGTGCTTCAATCCACATCCGGGCAGCGGATAAAAACACAACCCACAAAAAAAGTGTTAATATTCCAAACCTTCTTTCCTCAAAAAACGATATAGTATCAACTATTACTGATTTTAACCTGTCAAATAGATAGCTCATATCTCTCCGCCCACGTAAATTATACTACTAGGGTATAATTCCAAAGTTAAAAATGGTTACGCCTACTTCATCTGAACCTGTTTTACCATGAATGTCATATGCAATTGCTTTTATATTATGATAAAATAGTACTCTTTCATTCCACTCCCAAGAGTAAACACCTGTATATGGTACATAACTTGTGTTTACCTTCTGATTATCAATATAGAACTCTACTTTTTCAATTCCAATAGGTGAATCAACATCAGCTTCAATTGTTATATCAGATATGATGAAACAGTTGTTAGCTAGGAATCTCATCCATTCAGCATCAAACAAATAGAAATATCCCATAACTGGTTTAACAATGTTTACAACAGGATTTGGAAACTCTCTATATATAGTGAATGTATCATCAGATGTATCATTATTTGAAAGACCTGCGTTATCTGTAGCAGTGATTCTTATCAGATACTGGTTTCCCTCAGGTAGTGATGATAAATCCCAATCATAGCTACCATCGTTTTCCTGGTTAGTTGTGACAAAGTTCCATGTGACACCATTATCATTACTATATTCAATATCGATATCAGGGTTATCATCAAAATCATCAGATGCAGACCATGTGACCTCTATTGTACCATTTACTGATTCACCACCATTTGGATAAATAACATTAACAGTTGGAGCTGTTATATCAGATAAAATAATTGGAAGATAATCGCCACCATTGATTATGCTACCTCCACCGTTATATGGAAGGTTTGTATCACCAATTGAGTCACCATCAGTATCTTCACCAGTATAATCACTCCAGAAGTTACCGCCAAGATATGGACCACCTAGAATATTTGTTCCCGGGGTCTTTGTAATATTCCAGGTGTTATAATTTAATGATGAATCATCAGCATTTATTGCTGTGTTATCAAAAAAGTTGTTATAAATAAGGCTATTTGTTGAACCCTGGTCAAACTGGATCCCTTCATAGTTCTCAGTAAAAGTATTATCAACTATTAGATGATATCCTGATTTATAAGCTCTAACACCCTGCTGGTTTTTATCAAAATCATTATCAATTATATCTGTACCATTAACATTATCAAGTAGTTTAACACCTGATTGACAAAGTGCGAAATCATTTTTCTCAATGTCTATATCAAAGACATCACCAAGACATATGTTTCCATCACGATTTATATAGTTCTCAGTGAGCCATATACCATCTGAGCATGCTCTAATATTGTTATTTTGAATTGTGATATCTTTTGCACCAGCTACAACTATTCCTTTACCACTGATTCCTGTTGGAACAGTGATACTTTGATATTCAAAAATGTTGTTATCAATAATTTCTATGTCAAATACTGATGGGGTGCCCTCAACTGACCAGAGGTATATTGCATATCTTTCTGGGTCATCAATTGGGTTTTCAAATGTGTTATCCATGATTTTAATATCACTTGAATAAATCATCCCAAGGCTTCCAATATTGTTATCCTCAACTATCACTGCGATGCTACCATTCAAAATCGCATGGTCAATATTGTTATATTTTAGTTCAAGCTGGTCATTTACATTAGCTGTAAATGCTTCATATGGCCAGAACTGATAATAAAAACCACCATCTATTATGTTATATCTAAACTGAAGTCTATTTGAAAAAACATCTATACCAGGTCTTACTGCTGATGCATCAGAATAATTATGAGGATCAACATATACAGCATAACCCATAACTGGGTCTTTAATTATACAATCCTCAACAATTAGACCACTCACATCATCATATATACCAGTTTTTAAACCATGATGTCCGCCCTGGATGGAAAGACCCTCGATTACAACGTTTTTAATCCCCATATCATTTGCAATTAGAAGAGTCGGAGCGGTGCTATCACCAAGGATTATTGTCTCATCATTATCCTGAAGACCATGAAGTAATAGTTTTTTATCCATCACAACGTTTTCATAATATATCCCCTCATAGAAATAAAGGTTATCACCAACACTAGCATTTTCAAATGCATCAGATATCTCACTATAATGCAGATCTTGATCTTCTATTCTAACCGCACGATAGATATCACGCTCTGTTTCTGAATTATAATTATTATCTTTTATTATCGCTGTTGTTTTCTCATCAAGTTTTATACCATTTGTCATATTTATAAAATTATTTGAAACAATCATGATTTGTTTAGTGTTATTGACATATATCCCATCATCCTGCATCCATTGGAAATTGTTATCTTTTATTTTTATTGTGTCACAATCATCAAAGTAAAAACCTATCTGCCTTCTATATCCAAGGTTCACCTGTCCGATATAACCATTCGTGCAACCATCAGATTTCAGGGCATATGTATCATATCCAGTTGTCTCATCTGAATCAATTATAAAATTATCGACATTATCAAAATCAAGAGAAATACGTCCTGTCTGTGAATCATATTCATTGTTTCTAGTAGCAACATAATCAAGGTTGTTGAAACGTATGCAGTCATAAAAAGACTCAATTTCACAGTTACTCACCTCAACATGAGAAATCAAAAAATCAGCATCATTACCAATTGCTGATGTTCTTATAACTGATTCAAAACGTTCAACTGTGAAACCATCTAAAAAAACATCACTATGATTAATCATAACTGTATATCCATCAGTTGCAAGAAGCTCAGAATATGATGCATCAAGATCAGTTATTGTTGCACCATTAGAACCCCAGATTGATCTGAGGACAACTGCTTTATCAATCATAACTATTTCTTTGTATTTACCGGGTTGAACATTTACCTGCCCTCCATCCGGACAAGCTGCAAGGCCATCAATGATTGTATCAAAATGATCAACACCCCAACCAGGAGTAGAAACATCATAGTTGTTATCAACCCATACCCTATAAAAACCTTCATCTATAAATGAGAAATCAAACTCAATCTGATTTGAATCAATACCATTTTCACCAGTTATAGTACCAACATATCGATACATACCAAAGGTTATATCACTATTTATCCTAAATGGCATATCAATGCTATAACCATGAAAATCCCTATATAACCCATCGATTAAGGACATACCAGATATAATACTATATTTAACATAGAACCTAGGCGCATCACCATTTATTATCTTCCACATATGAGCCTGCCAAGTGCCTGGTGTAGCAGCTGCATCTACTCCTTTTGACGCCCAATATGTAAGAAATCCAGATGGATAACTATCAAGGTAGAATCCATGGTATCCCTCATCTATTTCACCATCAAATTTTGAATCATCAATTTCCAACCAATGATAAAGTCCAACTGTGGAATTTATTGGGCAGCTGTAAAAAGAATAAAGCGATCCATATTGCTCATCCCAGATGGATTGATCATCTGATTTAATAAGATCAAGACTTATGATTGTTGGACCATCAAGCCTGTTTATATCATCAAGGAAGTTCATATCAACATTTAGAAGGGTTAGTTCATCAGTTATTGAACTAATATTTCCTTCATAACTATAAGCACCACGTGGATAATCACCATTAACTTTTAGGTAATCTATCACTGCGAAGAAATCATATGTGAGTCCATCAACTATGGATAATTCCTGATTTGTTCCAACGTTTAGATAAAAAGTTGGTTCAAGTCCATTTATTATCTTCCACATATGAGCCTGCCAAGTCCCTGGTGTAGCACCTGTGTTTACACCTTTTGAATCCCAGTAGTCAAAAAAACCAGGTGGGTTAGATGTAATTTTAAAACCATATAACCCTGTTTTCAATTCAACATTTGTAGAACCATATTTGACATCTAGATATTTATATGTAAGAGATGGGTCAAGTTCCACATTATATCCTGTGTCAAGGTTTCCATCAATAAGATCCCAATTTATCATATCAGTTGATTGTTCAAGTTTTAAATCTAGAAATTCTGGTTCATCAGCTTCAATTGTGATTGCAAACATCATCATAGATATTATCAAGCTTGTTATCACAACAAAAATAAAACATGTGTTTTTAAAATATTTATTGTTCAAATTCTCCTTCATTTTCAATACCCCCACAGCAAAATTGGTATAATTTTATCAATGAGATAGATATTATATAAGCTTTTTGTATACGATATCCTCTTTTTTTCTCCTAATATATAGGAATGCAAAATATATTATATTAAGTTTTTTATTAAAAGATTTGTTAAAAATATTTCTTTATTTTAACAAGTTTTTATTAATATAGGGGTAATTATCAGAATTATTCACATCTATTGACTGATGATGAGTAAGAACATATGGTTCATCTCCAATTCCATCAAAATCATCATCAGAACCTTTGTAATCATCCCAAAAGTTACCAAAACCATTGTAATCAAAAAAGTTTTTCGTGTTACTCATAGCATTATACTCAGAGTTATTAATAAAAATATTTCTAAATACATAATTGTCTTCTGTTCCACAACAAAAAAATAATCCCTTAATGTTATTATAAAAAAGGTTATCAGAAACAAAGTTATCATCACAATGCTGCATATGAAAACCATAATCATTATTTGAAATATTATTATTAACTATCGATGAGTTAAAACAATAACTCAGATAGATTCCTTTTTCAAGGTTTTCTGATATATGGTTTTTTGAAATATTATTATCAAAAATCATATATGCATAGCTTCCATCAACATAAATCCCCATAGTATTATTTGAAATAAAGTTATTTTCAATTGTATTATTTGAACTTTTATATAGATAAATCCCAAAATTCTTGTTATTAAAAATCCTATTATTAATTATAGTATTATTATTTGATTTAACATCAATTCCTGAATCATAAGATGGATAACCACGATCACCAGCGTTTTTAATGATAAAACCATTAATTTCAACGTTATCTGCAACTATATTTATCCCATCACCATTACCAGTTGCATCAATTATCGTGTTTTCTTTATCATCTGCTAATAGTTTTATTGATCTATATATGTTTACAAACTCATTATAAGAACCTGCTCCAACAATTAATGTCTCACCATCATAACTACTATCCACAGCTTGCATGATCGAATCAAAAAATAGGTTACGATCAAGGATTTTAACTCTGCCATCCATACTATTTTCATTATTAATACAACCAGTAAAAAAACTAAATACAAAAAGAATAACTAATAAATTTATCAATATTTTTTTTCTCAAAATTATATTACCATCCAAAAAATTTTTTTTTATAGTTTTTCTTCTATGTTTTCTTCAACAATTTTTGCATAATTAATAACTGTTTCCTTTGGAATATTTGATCCAAGAAGAATTACAACAATATTTTCAATTTTATAAGCAACTAGATATAACGTAGAGTTCTCTTCGAATAATACTGTTTCATTCATGCCAAGATAACTTTTCTGACCTATCTTATCCATATTAATCTCTGTGAAATCATAGCTGAGATTAGCATTTTTTAAGTGATTTATGAACTCATCTGATTTTTCAGAATTTAAAAGTTTCCCAATTGTCTGAATGATAAATATTGCATCATCTTCGTTATATCTAATATTATATTTCTCAAGTATATCCCATCCTTCAAACAATGTCCCCTCAGCTGCAACATAAGCTTCAGTTACATGTATTTCATCAAAACTTTCATATCCTGTGTTATTTAATTCATCAATTTTAAGACTAATCTGTTTTAAATCAATCATATCAGTATTTGAATTATCACTTGTTATACATCCAGAAAAAATACTAAATAATATAAGAATCGTACTAAGAATCATAATGTTTTTTTTATTCATAATCTTTTTTCTCCCCGGAAACATATGAAGATATTTTTTATTATTAAAATATTTTGGGATTTTAAAAAAACCTGTAGACATCAATTTCTGTTTCTTTGATGTTTTGTTCTTTATCATAAGCAATAGCTTTTATTTGATATCTGCCAAAACTTTTTTTATTCCATAAATATTCAAAATCCTGGATTGTTGAGTTAAAAACCTTTTCATCATTAATATATAATTCAACATAGTCGATACCAGAGCCCACATCAGATGATTCAACAAAAATATTTATATCACCAAAAACAACTGGTTTTAAAAAACTAAAAATCTCTTTATCTTTAAAATATAAAGCACTTATTGGTTTTATAATTTCTACATCTGGTTTATTTTGATCATAGCTTAAAACATTTACTTCAAGAATAGCCCAGGACGAGCTTTTATCACCGATTCTATCTTCTGCTATAACTGATATAAAATGTGTTCCTTTCAAGTTCCATATATGGGATATATTTATTTCTACACCAGATTTATTAAAATCACTCCAAAGATCAACGTTTTGATCAGAGTTAAAATCCCATCCATATCTTAGAGCCTCCAAGTCAGGATCATATGCTTGTGCATAATAAGTATAATTATCTTTTGTAATACAATCAACAGGACCAGATATTACTGGGATCTCTGGAACCTTATTTTGTATAATTGTTGGAAAACCATTACTTTTCCAGTCAGAGATACCACCAAGCATGTTATATATTGTCCCATCAAAATTATTATCAACAAGCATCTGAGCAGCCTGTGAGCTTCTGCCCCCTGAATAACAATAAAGAATTATTTCTTCACCCTCATATTTTGACATGAATTCATTGATAGTTTTTTGGTTACTCCATCCACATATACAATGGTTCCTTGGATCCTCAGGAAAACTAGAGTTTATTCGTTCATTAAAATACTCAGATTGGGTTCTAACATCTATTGGAATCTGAAGGCCATCATCAAGATTATCTAGCATGTTAAATGCTTCAGATGATGTTATATCAATAAATCCCTCAGAAAAAACAACAGAATTTTCCTCTGAAAACACAACACCTGGACTTATCAATAGAATAATTATAAATATGAATGTAATTACTATTCTCATAAAATTATGTTTTATACTATTTTTAGCTATCATTTTATATTAAACCCCCATAATAATTAATAGATCTGAAATACAAATAATAATAAATAAAATTATCTAATGTAATTTATTATTATTTGCATATATTTTATGGTTTTTTTGCTTTTTTTAAATTCTATATTTGATCTAATCTGGTATATATCCCACTAAGAACTTTCCAAAGAGAAAACCTTTTAGAAGAATACCACCACTATCTGATGAAATAATTATTTCTTCACCCTCATTGAAAAACCTTAGTTTAAACGGGTTCATATTCATATAGACTACCGAATTTGCCGATATCTTTGTTTTCTCTTCTGTCTCATTTATTATTTCATGACTACCAAACAAAAACGCCTCATTCCAAAATACATCAATAGTTACTGCTTCATACCATTGGCTTTCATATTGATGGATATCCATTGTTTTTGCAGTTATCTCATAACTACCAGGATCATCATAGGCATGAGTGAATATCACCTCTTCACCCGATGCATAAGGCCCATTCCATAGATCAACTGAATTATCACCCCAGTCAACCATTATGTAGATATTATCATCATCAGGATCTACAGCGCTGAAAATAAAAGATTTTATTTCTCCAACGATAGTCTGATTTGCACCTTCTATTAGTTCTGGTTCTTCTGGCGGATGAGTAAGTAGAATATTTACTGTTGTATAGTTAGATCCAAAAGCACCCATTCTATCTCTAGCAGAAACACTAACAACATATTCACCCATTGTTTCATAGGCATGTACTGGGTTTTTAAGATCTGAGGTGTTCCCATCTCCAAAATCCCATTCATATGTGAATGGCTCTGAACCACCAATTGGTGTTGCATTAAATTGGATTTCCTCACCTACCATCACAAGATCTAAATCCGAATGAATCTCAACAGATAATGATCCTTCATCAAAAAATACTGTTTTAAAAGTTGACCAATCAGATTCATCCCAGCTGTCACGAGCTTTTACTCTAATACCATATTCACCAGGGTTAAGCCATGTATGTGACGCAAATGGGTTATCAATCCATCCGCTATCTGTTGCATCACCCCAGTCAAAGAAATATTCAAGATTGTCATATTCAGGATCATTTGTATGAGTGCTATATGTATATTCAATTCCAACAATACCTGATGAAGGCCCCTCTGGTCTATCCGGGTTTTCAGGTGGGGTATTTCCCATCTCTACAGTTGTTGTATCTGACCAATCTGTTTCAGACCCAGCTAGATCCTTTGCTTTTACTTTTATATCATATTCGCCTGGTTCATCCCATGAATGATAAGATGAAATACTTTCACCAGATTCATATGGCCCAAGCCAATCAGTAGTTGTGAAATCATCCCAGTTAAACTTATAATACAGCATATCACCAAGGTTTGGATCAGTTGTAGAAGTACTATATGAATAGGATTTTGAATGCATGCCCTCTGTTTCACCAGATGGAGATGATGGAATTTCTGGTGGGTTTCCAACGGTGATATCTACTGTTCTTGCATTTGAAAAACTGCTTTCCTCACCAAATATATCTTTAGCTTTAACCTGAACATCATAAGAACCAACACTATCCCAGATATGAGACAACTCAACAATCTCGCCTGATGCATAATAATCAGTCCATTCATCAACGACGCTATCGCCATCCCAGTCCCAACCATATTTAATGTTATCACCATTTATCTCAGTTGAACTAGTTGAATAACTATATTCAATACCTACACATCCAGTGCTAGGGCCAGATGGTGTACTAGGTGTAGATGGCGGGTCACTATTTGGAGGTTCAGGATATGTTGAATCTGATTCAGTTGTATACATAGTTGATTGTTTAAAAACAGATCCCATAACTAAAATATTATTTATCGTGATATCTGTTGGCCCTGACCATGTACCTGATAATGTCTCAGTATCACCAGCTGATACTGTTAAATCCTGGTTTATCGCATAATTATCAAGCATTGCATATTTATAAGGATCGCCATCAGCATCATCCCATCTAGATACAATCTCTGTAACATAAACATGCAGATGACCATTATATGTTTCATCTTCATTATTTGTCACCTCAGCTGAAACCTGAATCTGACCCCCGCCCATCCAAGCAGCAGTAATTACTAGATTTATATCAAGGACGGTTCTTGCTGCACATTGATCATAGGCGTTTTGAAGGTTGTTTACATTATATTGATGTCCAACAACCTGAGTATATCCACCATCAAAAAAAGTTGTTGGAAAACCAGTTAGACCCAGCTCATTAATCCTTTGAGCTGCATAACTATTTTTATCATCAACAAGAGCAACATAAATAAAATCACCTGATACCTGAGCAAGCCAATAACTCATTGATGGACAATGCCCACACCATGTAGCAGTACCTTGTTCAGCAAAAACAGTATGAGTTGAAAAAGAATCATTAAGACCAGTTGTTTTTTTATTATTCTCATCTGCTAAAAAAGTATTTTGGGTGGGTATCACTAGCGTAAAAACAATTATAATAGCTAGAGCTAAAACTAGCTTATTTCCTATTTTTCTCATATTATTTTCTTCCCCCACTATTTATAAAAACTACGATAAATAGCTTAACAATTGTTATTATATTATATATAAAGATGGTTTAAAAAACTATTGGAAAGAAAATATATTATTTTTCCTTATATCTATAACAAAAAAATACAAAAAATAATGATAATAAAATCAATATAAGACCAAAACCTGGGATATTATTATCCATCTTGTAATCAACAAGACTTTCATCTTTTTTAAATAAATAATCCCATTCATAATCATTGTTATAATCAATTAAATAATCATCATCTTGTTTTTTTATTCTTCCAAAACTATCATTATCACTATTATATAAAATATCAAAAGTTTCATTATAATTAGTATCAACAAGATAAAAAACTTGGCTTTCTAAAGTAAATGTTTGATAACTATTTTTTTTATCTATATTTGATCCAATCTTTATCTCAAGTGAATTATTCAAACCGTCATCATCAATATCTGAATTAATATCCTCATTTACAATAGGAAAACGATCAATGTTGTCACTTCCAAGTAGCTTTGAAACAATATATGATGTATCACCGATACCATCAGAATCATCATCAGAACCTTTGTAATCATCCCAAAAGTTCCCGATCACTCCATTATCAAAAATATTTACTGGATAACCATAGACATGTTCATTGTTATCCATAAAATAATTCTGATATACAATGTTATCCTCAGCTCCACAACAGAAGAAAATACCACGTATATTATTGATATATAAATTATTAATAATTATGTTTTTTGTTGAAGATTTAATATGACATCCTTGATCATTATTTGTAAAAACATTACTATTAATAGTATTATTTGATGACCCTGATCCAAGATATAATCCGTTCTGAGAAGCTTTTGAAAGAGTATTTGAAAAAATATCTGAATCCTTTATATCATCAATATAAATATTATGTGAATGATTTGAAACTGTGTTAAATGAAATATTATATGAACCACCTGAGTCAATGTTAATCCCACGGTATTCATTATCTTTTATATTACAGTTCAAAATTTTTGTGTTATTACAAGACAGCATAAATATTCCATAACAGTTGTTATCAACAATTATTAGCTTTTCAACTGTGTTATTATTAGATCTAATATCAAGTCCTGCATCTCTATCAGGATAAATGTTTTTTCCAGAGTTTATTATCTTAAAACTATCAATTCTTACATTATCACTATTTATCTTTATTACATCAGTTTTATTACCACCATCAATAATGGTATTATCAGCATCTTCTCCAATTAATGTTATTTTTTTATCTATTACTAGGTTCTCAGTGTATATGCCAGGTTTAACATTAATTATATCATCATTTTTAGCTTGAGATATTGCATGCTTAATTGTAGTATAATCCCCTGATCCTGATTGATCTACAGTTATGATTTCAGCATTTGAATTAGCAGATATAAGAAAAATAATAATAAATGTTAATAGATAAAAAAAGGCAAATTTTTTATTAATTTTCTTTAGATGATTCATAGTCTTATTTTCTTCCCCCAGAAATTCTACATACATATATGTATTAATTACAAATACTTATCCCAAAAAAAAAATTTTTTAAAAAAAAAGAAAAAAAAAGGTTTTATTTTTTTTTAGAAAAACTTCCATATACTTAGTTCTACAGATTCACTGTTATCAGCGTTATCATATGCTATAACTTTTATTGTATGTTTGAAAAACAATGTCTGATCCCAGGCCCATGTATATGGCTTGGAAATAATTGTTTCTTCAAGTGTATCATCGATATAAAACTCAACACGGTTCATTCCTGAATCATCATCAGTTGCATTTACTTTAATATCTATAGGTCCAATAATAATTGGGATTCCTAGTGATAATATCTTGTTTCCACCAAGATAAAGTCCACCAGTTGGGCTTGTTATCTCAACTGTTGGAGGGGTTGTATCCTCAGGTGGTGTTTCTTCTTGTATTGTTGCTGTTGTTGTATCTGTAGCTGTTTTTCCATCATCATCGGTGACAGTGAGTGTTACTGTATAGGTCCCTTTTGAATCATATATATAGCTTGGGTTTTGCTCGGTGCTATCCTCCCCTATTCCGTCAGAATCATCAAAATCCCATGAATAACTATAAGGCGGTGTCCCACCGAAAGCTGATCCTGTGAAATCAACATTTTCATCTATAATACCTGTATATGGTCCACCTGCATTAGCTGTTGGATCCTCAATGTCTTCTGATACAATTGCATATGTACTATCCCAGTCATCATTTCCCTGTGAATCACTAACAGTTAATACTACTTCATATCCGCCTGGTGGACTAGCTTCTGAGTAAATATGAGTAGGACTTTTCTCTGTACTTGTTTCTCCATCACCAAAGTTCCATAGATAATCATATGGTGGAGCGCCTTCATATGCATTTCCAAAAAACTGGATTGGCGCGTCTACCTCACCAAAATATGGTCCCCCTGCATCAGCTATCACCTCAGCTGAATTCACTGTTACAGTTGTTGTATCAGTATCAACTGCTCCTTTATCATCTGTTACAGTCAGTTCAACTGTGAATATTCCTTCATCTTGATATGTATGTGAAGGGTTCTGACCTATACCTGAGCCGCTATCTCCAAAATCCCATGAGTAACTATATGGCTGACATCCACCAGATGCAGAACCAGAAAAATCAATAGCATTACCAACTTTTCCCTCATATGGTCCCCCTGCATCAGCAACAAGATTAGCTGTTGAAATAGTAACAGTTGCTGTATCATCATCTGTTTGACCAGAATCATCAGTGACAGTTACAGTTGCTGTATATATTCCATCATCATCATATTGATGTGATGGGAATTGCCCTGATCCAGAGTCTCCATCGCCAAAAGTCCAAGAATAAGTATAAGGACTGCAACCACCACTAGCACTCGCTGCAAAATTCACTGATTCACATATAGTACCACTATAAGGTCCACCTGCTTCAGCTACAACAGCAGATGTAGATATTGAAACAGTTGCAGTATCTGAACATATGTCACCTTCGGAATCAGTAACAGTCATAGTTGCTGTATATATTCCATCATCATCATATTGATGTGACGGGTTTTCACCTGATCCAGAGTCTCCATCGCCAAAAGTCCAGCTGAACGTGTTTCCACCATGTCCACCATTTGCTGATCCATCAAACTGTACTGCGCTACATATACTACCACTATAAGGCCCACCAGCATCACATGATAGAGCAGGATTCACTGTGATTGTGACAATATCAGTATCTGTGTTACTGCAATCATCTGTTACTGTGAGTTCACAGTTATATATACCCTGAGTGTTAAACGTATTAGATGGGTTTTGCTGTGTGCTTGACCCAGCTCCATCAAAATCCCAGGACCAACTATATGGTGTTGCACCACCAGAAGCTGAGCCAGTGAAATCAACATCTTCACCAGCTACGATAGTAGTTGGATTTGCACTAGCAGTTGCTATTAGTGTTGGTGGTTGAAGTATAACATCACATAATGTAACACTACCTGATACTGTTCCAGTGTTACTACCTGACCAGCTGCCAAGAGTAGCTGTTACCGTAAAAAATGTTCCATCTGGCCATTCACTGCCTGTATCTGGCCCAATATCAACAGAATAAAAACCACTACTATCTGTGGTATCTGTTTCATCAGGGTATCCTGATGCACTTACAACTACAGATGCTCCAATAGCATTACCGCCATTACAATAAGAAACATTTCCATATAATGTCTTTGGTGGGAATGGTTCACCAGCTTTTATAGATGGAACTATCGCAACAGATATTGATGTTACAAGTAAAGTCGCAATTATTATAACTCCGATTATTTCAACAGCCTCTTTTTTAATTAATTTATTGTTTTTTCCTATTTTTTTCATATTTTTTTCTTCCCCCACATAAAATTTTATTTTATTAGTATTATTTAATATTCAAATTTTATATGTAATTTATTTTTATAAATGTATTCCTAAATTTTTATTATTTTATCCTTCTCCATGCCATATGCTATCTGTTGATACATCTACAAACATTCCTATACCACAAGTAACTTCGAAATCAAAAGATGGTGGACCACCAACGATATATGTATTATATGTTTGAAGAGCTGGGTCCCAACAGCTTATACTTGTGCATCCTGTTATGTTCTCAGCTATACTTGATGCAGATGTACTAGTTTCATGGTACCATCCAATAAGGTTCCAACCAGTTTTTAATGAGATATCAATATATGTTATTTGAGCACCTGAGACAGTTAAAATATCAGAATTTGTCATATCTATGAAATATCCTCGTCCATCTTGTATTTCAAAATCAAAAGATGGTGGACCACCAACAATATATGTATCATATGTCTGTAGAACTGGGTCCCAACAGCTGATACTAACACACCCGGTCAGGTTCTCAGCTATATCTGATGCCCACATGTTGTTTTCAACAGGGATTGTAATTAGATTCCAACCTGGTGATAATGATATATCAACGCCTATTAAACCAACATATATGTTCTTTGATGTTGTATCAGAAAAATCTTGGTTGTTTGTGACTGTAAGGTTTATAATGTAGCTACCATTTTGATCATAGCTATGTGATGGGTTTTGATCTGTAGATATTTCTCCATCTCCAAACTCCCAGTACCATGTATCAATAATAGCTGTTGATGTATCATATGATTCATCAGTGAAATATATTATTTCTTCTTTCTGAGGAATATTTGGATTAAATGAAAAATCAGCGTTTGGACCATAGTTTGAAACATAGATATCCATATATTTTATATCTGTATCAAAATCATCATCAGTGACAATTAAACTAACTGTATAAGTCCCCTTGTTATCATAAATATGAGATGGATTCTGAATTATTGATGTATCCCCATCTCCAAAGTCCCATAACCATGATATAATCGTACCATCTGTGTCATATGATTCATCAGAAAACATTATTGTATCATCAGTTGTAGGATCATTTGGTGTGTAGCTAAAATCTGATATAGGTGGATTATTAGTAGGATTTGTTACTTCTATATCTTCAAGAATACTAAAATCACCCCATTCATATTCAGTGTTATATCCTCTAACCTGGTAATAATAAACACCTTCTGGGTTGTTATTTATTGTATATGAATTTGAAGGTATTGAACTTGATAGAGTATTGACTGTTTGAAAATCAGCAACTGGGTATATATCATCAACATAGAATCCTTCATCAAGAGTATAACTATCAGTTGTATATCTAAAACGAATATATACTGATTTTCCAGCCCATTCATCTAATGGGTATTCATGATATTCCCATCCAGATGAACTACCAGTAAATGTATCAAGAAGAGTATATTGTCTGCCATCTGTACTAACTTCTACAAATCCCATATCAAAATTAGATTCAATATCATACCAGCACCAGAAACCAAGATCCATCTCTTCTTCTACTAGGACTGGATAGTTAGTTGTCATCGATGATACATCCTCATTTTGATATCTAGATTTATAACTATGAGATGATGAATGAGACCTACTTGTGGATAGTTGGAAACCATCAAGGTTCCAAAGAGATGATCCAGCTTCAGCATCATCAGTTATTACTGTTAGATCGCTTAGTTCATCAAGCTGGAAATAATCAGGGTCAGCATCAGGGTTCTGCTCATCCCATGTGATGGTATATGTTCCATCTGGGTCAGAATCCATCTCAGATATAACAGGTGGTATAACCCTGGGTATTATATCATTAATGTTAGCAGCTTCTTCTAATAGGTAAAAAGCTCCATCATAGTTTTCCTCACATACCTGATCAAGATACATCTCAGATGGGAAAAAAGAGGTACATGCTTCAATAGTATAACAAAAAGTAGGTCTTCCTAGAACATAATGACTATATCCATATGCCCAGTCAGTTGTATCACCAGTGGTTGGATAGAGCCCAGAACCTTGTTGAGGTAGATATGTACCTGTTCCATCCTGCTGTGTTATAAGATTAGCAATGTTTATACCAACCTGGCTTAGATAGCTATCATCTGGTGTTTGAACATCAGTGCCATAATTCCATGGCCATAGAACAAGCTCTGAATATGTATGCCATGAAATTGATGCACATATATCATTATTTATGAAAAAGTTTTTAATAGATTGTGTACAATCCTCAGACATAGACCAAGGTCCACAGAAGGTATCATCATCTGGATCATGTGTCTGTGATCCCTCACCTATTGAACCCCACATTCCCCATGGATGGCCATCACATGAGCCACCATAGTTTCTATTTGGATCAACACCATAACTATTCCACTCTGGAAAATACCGTCTGTTTTTCCTCCACATGTTATGACCCATATCATGACTATAGACATATCCATCTGGGTTTTCACATGGCACAATCCAAAGTCGTCTATTATTAACCATGTTTGTAACATCTGGATCAGTACCATAGTTATCAGTTAGTTCATTTGCGATATATAGACATATCTCAACTGTTGGCCATTCACGAGCATGATGAAGACCTATATAAAAAACACCTGGTTCATTTTCATCAACACCCGGGTTATCAGATATCTCTAAGCACCATATATCTCTATCCTCATAAGAAGTACCAATTGATACAAGATCTGTTATACTAGGATGATCATCAGATATATCCTGAAGTATTTGTTCAATTTCAGGAAAAGTATGATATTCACCACGTACATTATTACAATGCCTATCAATATCATCTATTTGAATAGAATAATTTATATTGTTTTCATCTAAATTATTTAAATCATGATTAATTATTGTAATATCAAACCATTCACCTGGTTTATATGAGACAATTTCATAATTATTACTTTCAACGAATAATTGATTATCTTCTGAATATGGAATTCTAACAAGCATTAGGATGTCATTATTAATATTTTTATTTGTATCATATTTTATTTTCATCTCACTTAACATCATAGCTGATGTGGGAATACTAATTACAACTAAAACAATCATTAAAAAAACGCTAAATATTTTTTCTTTCCCCATTTTTTTTTCACCTATCCATATTTTTTCTAATCAAATTCTTTTTTGTTTTTTATTTAAAACCAGATATAACAAAAGTATTGTAAAGAGAAATAATAAAATTGAAAAACCTGGTGTTTTATTATCAAGATTATTGTTTTTTTCAAATTTATTTGAACTATATGTTTCTATTGAACCATTAACTGGGTTATAGATATAATCATAAATATTATCATTATCATCATCTATAAGAATTATATCATCTTTATAGCCTAAATCTGTTGATTTGTCACTAGTATTATTATAAAACTTATCATATATCGTGTCATTATTCGTATCAATTAATATGTTCTCATATTCATCGATAAATACTGTTTTAGAACCATTATAATACATATCTGATGAACCAATTATGTATTCAACATTATCAGATGATTTATCATAATCAGTATTATCCTCAGAGGCTATAGTAATATTTTTTAGATCCACATAATTTGAATAAATAGTTGTATTAATATCCCCAGAATAATTCCTATCCTCTTTGTTTTTTGAAATTTTTATATTGATTTTTGTCCCTATAGGCCAGTTTATTGGGTCACCACAGTCCAGCTGGAAATATCCATCTGAGTCAGTAACAGTATGCAGGATTCCTAGATCTGATGTGATATTAACATTTGCATCAACTACTTTTTCACCATTTTCATATATAACTCTTCCATATATTGGAATGGGATATGCATCTATTATAACTGTGAAAATAGATGTAAATAAGAATAATACTATTATGATATGATATATGTTTTTTTTATCCATTATCCTAAATCATCCTACTTTTTTTTTTTATTTTTTTATCCTTCTCCATGCCATATGCTATCTGTTGATACATCCGCAAACATTCCCATACTACAAGTAACTTCGAAATCAAAAGATGGTGGACCACCAACGATATATGTATTATATGTCTGAAGAGCTGGGTCCCAACAGCTTATACTTGTGCATCCTGTTATGTTCTCAGCTATACTTGATGCAGATGTACTAGTTTCATGGTACCATCCAATAAGGTTCCAACCAGTTTTTAAATCAACTGAAACTGATGAGATCATAGGACCTATAATAAAAATATCATCTGAGATGGTCATATCTATGAAATATCCTCGTCCATCTTGTATTTCAAAATCAAAGGATGGTGGACCGCCGACAATATATGTATCATAGGTTTGAAGAACTGGATCCCAGCCGCTGATACTAATACAACCTGTCAGGTTCTCAGCTATATCTGATGCCCACATATTGTTATCAATAGGATTTGTTATAAGATTCCAGCCTGAGTTTAGAAAAAGTTCATAATAATTACCAGAACATACTATCAGATTAACTGTGAATACATCATCACCAGCATTTGTATTGATATTAATATCATATGAATAAAACCCATCAGACAATCCAGCTGTGTAAACATCTATGTTTATTATATCATGTTCACCAGTAGAATCCCCAGATGTAGGGTTAACATTTAACCAGCTACATGACTCAATGATATTATAGCTTAGTATATCTGATCCATCATTCCATATCTCAAAACTAGATGTATCTGTTTCACCTTCATCCATTATTCCAAAATCATGAGAAACAGGGTTAAAAGATAATATCGGACCGCAGCTGATACAGTTAAAAACATAAGCATTGAAACTATCAACACCTGCTTCTACAACGGATCCACTGTTTAGATCTGATGCTTCAAAACGAATCTTCATATTATCAGAAAGCGTCGTATAATCAGATACCATGAATTCATGTTCAAACCATCCTGAAAAAGTTTCAGGGCCAATTGTTTCTGCTAAAACCCAGTTTGCCCCATCATCATTTGAGATATATACATTGAATATGTCATTATTTGGATCTGAACCATAGTTGTTTGTATACCAAATAGCATAAGATATTTTTGCATCAATACCTGAGTTTAGACTAAGTGTTGGTGAGATAAGATATGTATATCCATTATCTACATCAGAGTCACCATCCAAGTTCTCAGTTAGATAACAAGAACCTGATCCATCAAAATCCACTGGTGGGTCACCACGGTCACCACCACCAACAGGAATACCACGCTCCCATGAACCACCAGATAGACCTATGCTATCCTCAACAGTCCAGCCTTTATCTGTCTCAAAATCATCAGAGAAGACATTTATGAATTCACCAACCCTACATGTATAAAGATTAGTTGGCGCATCAGATGGCATATAAGAAATACCAGATATGATTCCTTCATAAGAAAAATAATATTCTGGTTGATCCCCACAGCTGGCTGGTGGAAGAACCGCGTTATACAAATTTTCATCAATATGCGTTAAACTAGATGTTTGAAATAATCCATCATCATATCTATAATGTAATTGAGCTGAACCTGGTATATATCCATCAGCTATTTCATCAATACATACTGTTATATCTGTTGGTTCACATGGTATAATATTTTTTGGTAGTCCATTTGGAAAAGACATTTTAATACCTGGTGCAACCAGTCCTTTGATACAAAAATTTGCTGTGTCATCATAATTGTATAGATCCTGCCATGATCCATCATAATAATAGCTTTCACCCGGGTTTGAATCTGATTCCACTATAGTCCTATATTGTTGACCTAGTAGGACTGGTACATCTGATGTCCTATCATATGCATGTCCACCATCAGATAAACTAAGATAAATATAAAAAGAATCACCTTGTGTTAAAAATATTGATGTATCCAGAAAGACAGTATGAAAACCAGTATAATCAATAAAACCTGAACATGATGCTAGTTCATCTGATAGTATTCCACCTGAGAAAATATCATATATTTTCACATCATATGTTACATCATCAACAGATGTAAAAAAACTAACTGCATAAAGAATCTCATCATCTTCAGCGATGAAAGCATTAAAAGCTTCATCTGAGTCTTCTTTTGTATCACGCCATCCATGATAATCATGATAATAAATATTTTCATAAACCAGTGGTTCTACATCCTGAAATGATACCGCCCCCATCTCAGGATGTTTACAACAATGTTTATCATAATAAGAAATATAAAAAAAACCATTATAACCCCAGCCTGTTCCCCAACTATTTTTACATAACCATGCACCAGGATCAGGGGCAGGAGTAGTTTTATCATCATCCCATCCAATTATTGCTACTGCATGGTTTGGATCAAGACTACTACTCGGCGGCTGATAATGACAATAGCTTCCATCGATGAACTGGCTATCATAACACATACAAGTACCAATCACACCATCTGACATTATTTTTTGTTTGATAAGATCAATGTTTGATAGATCCTCACCAGCGACATACCATTCAATATCATTTGGATAAAAATAATGATAACTCTCATCATATCTCTCAGGAGGGATACTATATGATTGACCATCGATATCTCTAACAGCTCCTTCAAGCCTTGTTAAATAAGCTGATGCTACAAGGTAATCACCACCCTGATGTACAGTTAGTCCACCACCACCAGGGTCATCATCATTGTTATGTTGATTGAAACCATTCCACCAGTCTAAATGATATTCAGCAAGATTTGGCTCACCAGTCTCACCGGCATCCTCCCAGTTACCAGTCATTAGAAGGTTTCCTTCAATTGCGGCCATAACACCATGTGTCCAACATGTACCACCCTGCTGGTCTTTAACAGATGTCACACAATCTATATCTCTAAGATCATAGGTATTTGGTAGTCTAAAATCTTGGATGTCATAATTATCATCTTTTTTCAAAATTCTTGATTTTTCTAATAATTCTTGTGTTAAAGCATTTGTCATACCTGAAGATACTAATAATATTACCATTAGAAAAATGGTAATTATAAATATCTTATTTTTCTTCATTATTATCCTTCCCCATGCCATATGCTATCTGTTGATACATCAACAAACATTCCCATGCCACAAGTAACTTCGAAATCAAAAGATGGTGGACCACCAACAATATATGTATCATATGTTTGAAGAGCTGGGTCCCAACAGCTGATACTTGTGCATCCTGTTATGTTCTCAGCTATACTTGATGCAGTAGTAGAACTTTCCTTATACCATCCAATAAGATTCCAACCAGTCTTTAATGATACCTCTACATCTGTTATATCTAAACCAATCATTGTTAGAATACTTGATTCGTCAACATCAATAAAATAACCATATCCATCCTGTATTTCAAAATCAAAAGATGGTGGACCACCGACGATATATGTATCATATGTTTGAAGAGCTGGGTCCCATCTGCTAATTGAATTAGAAGAACTAATATTATATGCTAGATGACTTGCATACCAGCCATTCTGAATTGGTACAGTCATAAGATTCCAACCAGGATGCATTGGTATTTCCAAAGATAGATAGCTATCATCAACTATTGTAAAAGTAAAAATTGAGCTTTTTACACTATGCCCCAATGTATCAGCTGCCCATATATAGTAACTATAATTTCCAACAATAGAGTAATTTTGGTTATAATAAAAATTATCCTGTTCACCATGGATCATTGACTCATTAACACCTATGAATCCTGCTGGGCCTGTAATATCAACTCTTACAGTATCTACTTCTGTTTCATCTGCTGCTGTTACAGTAATATTAACATATTTATCCATTATCTGCGGGTCTGGATAATCATTAATATTGCTAATATCTGGTGGATTTATATCTTCAAATATTTCTACTGTGTCGATACATATATCATTTGATAAATCCTGATCACCAGATAACTTGGTTGATACTTTTATTGCATAAAAACCATTTATATCAACATCCCATTCAGGTGTGAACTCTATATATTTAGAGCTTAATGGATCAATATCAACAATATTTTCTGTTGTATATATTATATCACCTGGCCCACGGTCCATTGGAGCATAGATATGTACATCATCAAGATACCAGTTGTTTAGATAATAATCATTACCTTGAAACTCAAATCTAAGCTGTGTGTTTGATCCTATATCATTTGTAATATCAATTTTTTCTTCTAAAGGCCCCATATCATTAGTGACAGGGTTTTCCCATGGTGTTACATCTGTCCATGAGTCATAACTATCTGCTCTTGAAAAAACACGGCAGTTAAAAGAATTTGAATAATGATCAATTGAATGGTTAAATCCAAGTTTCAGACTTGATGCACCAATAGTATTAACTGGTTTTGAATCAAGACATGCATAATCAGCGTTAATATCATTCCAATACAGACGTGCTTCAGGAGATGTTCCACCTGCATTATTTCCAAAATACTTTGTCCATTCACCCTCTTCCTCCTGAGTCCATCCTTCAGGTGGGAAGTCAGCTGTGAAATCTTCATATAAAAACGTTCCAAAAATACCCTCCATAATTGTACAATTAGCAATTAAACCATTCTGAGTTTTGCTACCATAGTTTTCTAATGTAGCATTAATAGAATATTGACCATGGGATATTGTTCCCTGTGGGCTATTAATAGATGATGTTCCTACATCATCAGCATATACTATTGTTAGATATACAGGTATAATAATTATTGGTTCATCAGGATCGTTACTATTAATTATTATTTCTTCATAGTAATTTCCAACTGTTAGTTCAGATGTGTCTACTAGTACTTGTATTTCATTATAATTATCAGGTAACAATTCACCATATGTAATATCTACACTAAGCCAACTATGTCCATCATAATCTGTGCAGCTGATCGAATAATTTAGTTGTTCACCAGCATATTCATCATTTCCAATTAAAAAACTATCATATAATATCTTATCAGCGCTATCTATAAAGTTAAAAAGTTCTGGGCTTACCCATATATCTGGTATAAGAGTTACTATGAAACTATGTGGATCATATTGGCCGATATATGGATTATTCTCAGATCTCCCTGTTTCATCTATTGCTTGAATATAATATTCAATGGTTTCACCACATGGATGATTTGGTATATATCCACCATATATATCATCTTCAACATAGCTCATTGTAAAACTATTCCAAATACTAGTTGAGTTACACCAGAAAACCTTTGGGAAACCAATGCTTATATCAGTATCGCTATAAGCTTTAACATTAGCTTCAATATAAAAACCATCATCTGAAGGTAGCTTATATGATGAGGGTATATGATCAATATATAACATGTTTCTATCAGGAATCCCCTTTGTCCTGCAATGTAGGGCATCTGTTGACTCCCATGGGTAACCAGATTTAGCTGTGAAACCAATTACTTCATAGCCTGGCATCGCATTTTCATAGGATGTTATTGCTTCGTCATCCCATTGACCACCAGTGATTGGAACTAGTACTTTATCATTTAATATCAACGAGTTAGTATATGGTTCATCATTTGGAGTATAAACACGGACGACATTATATGGCTGATTATAATATGAAATGCTAGTTTCAAAATAATCAACGGCTTGTTCGATCTCATCATATTGAGAATGACTAGTTGGGACTTCTCTTATCATAATTGTATCAGGTGACAGATATTTAGCCCAACAGTCAATATGTCTGATGTATTCATTGTTCACATCAGGTCGGACATGATATGTATCTATTCCTAGATACTGGCTCATCATTTGATCTATCTCATCATGGGTCATACCAGGGTTTTCATCCCATACAAGCTCAGTTGAAACAGATGTCCCATGTCCATCTGTCATATAATTTCCACCAGTGTGAACAATATCCATATAAGTATAATTCAAGCTCTGATTCAAAGAGAACATATATGGAATATTATCATCATTTGGCCTTGGACGGTTATAATCAAAATCAATGATTTCCATATCATTATTAGTCTGATTAAAAACATACCATGGGCCATAATCACGCGTCCAAATACTATCTGATGGTGCGATAAGATAACTAGTATGGTCCGTGTTTACACCATTAGTTTCATAAAGATTCTCAACAGTGTTTTTCTCAGACTCGCTAGCAACAATAGTAACAACTTCTACATCCTCACTCATCTCAGATATAAGACTATATGAAATTCCAAATGGATAACGAATAAGTACTCCTTCCATTGGTTCAAACTCAGATGGCTGACGAACTGGTGGTAGGACATCAAGAGTAATTATATATGGGTTTTTATTAAAACTAGTGACAACTAAATTAACTGTTTCAAAATCAGATAATGGTTCATCAAAATTAATTATACAATCACCATTTTCATCAGTATATGAAAAACCAAGGAGAACACCATTATTTGACATAGCACAAAGAGCTCCTCCTGTGTCTAAAACATTAAGCTCATATGATGTTGAACCAGAGTTCACAATAGATGGATGAGTAACAGTCATATCAACAGGTGTATCAGTCCAGTGCATTAGTGATGGATCACCAAATATATGCCATGCATCGGTTTCAGAATATCCTGATGAACCATATTCATCATTCATATGCATACATCCATTAACATGAATACCACCAACTGTATGCATAATATTATCAGTATACTGCTCAGTTAAAAGATCATTCATTTCATCCTGAGCATCCATAGGTGGATCCCATGCCATACCCATTGATGAACCAGTGATAACTATAGCACCTGTAGGCTCACCATTATAAGTAGCTCTCTGCCATGCTTCACAGAAACATTCACTATAATCATCAAACTGACCATTATTACAAGCTACAGAAATGATGAATGGCAACATGTTTGCATTTACAAGATCCTCAACGTCACTGTTACCAAAACCAGTTGTAGACCAACCATAGGCACTACCATGACCACAATAGTTAATGATGCTTCTACCATCATTTACACTAACAGATACATCATTTTCATTTGGCGATCCATCCTCATCTTCACCACCATGTGAACCATCATAAAGCTCATCAACAATAGTATAAGTAAAACCCATTAAATCAGTTCTAATATTTCTCATATGTTGCCAGTCAGCCTCATTATCATCACCTTTACCAGTTCCAGGGCCACCTTCATTTGATCCGATACCAAGTCCTTTATGATACCAATCAGAATTAACATCTGGGTTTTTCTCATAGTTTATACTACGATTCACAATTGTGTCTAACTGATTAAGATTTTGAGCTGAAAACCTACCTACAAAAACCTCAGGGTAACTATCAGAACCAGAGATATAGCCATAGCTAGGATCTGAAGCTGAACCACCAGCATTTATTGTTGGAACCTGAGCGATATCACCAACAAGTAAAATAAAAGTAAGACCATAGGAATTATAATAATTAACAATATAATTTTTTATACCCGTCGATGTTCCACCTGCATCAGATACATTCACAATCTCTGTTGGAATACCTTTCATGTTTTTCCAGTTTACAAATGACTGCATCTCCTCATAGAAATCATCATAACAAATAACTAGCATGTTCCCTTCTTCAGAAACCGGTGTATAACTAAAATCATCAAAGTTGAAAAAATGATTATTATAGATTCTATTATATGAATTAGAATTATATCTATCATCAAAATTATTTTTTAAAACATTAATCTCAGCAGACCCTATTGGAATCAAATCTATCTTTATCATCGTATATATTCGAAGTGTTTTTCTTACTGGATTATATTGAAACGGTTGAAAACAAACCGTCTGGCCCCTATATTCTCTTAGAATATATGGTTCACGAAGATCAACTATATCTTTTGGATACCATGTATCCTCATTGTATATATCTGCGAATTCAAAGGGTATATCAGATGGATTATTTTTTCTTAAAATATTTCCTTTTGAAGGAGAGATATCTATATTTTCAACTGTTATATAGTTTGAATCAATTATTCGAACACCCATTTTTTTATCATTTGGAATAATAAAACTCCTGCAAATATTTGGAAGATCAGGATATCCTTTTTTTAGAATCTGAGATTCATCACCAATTTTTATAGAAAAATATGATTCATCATCAATTATTTTTTCTTCTCTTAAATAATCAAATATTTCTAATCTAATCTCTATTTCATCTCCATTCTGATCATATTCTATCTTAAAATCTTCATCATATGATTTATTCTTTATTTGTTCTTTGTTAACACCAATATTAATAGATGATGTAATAGGTGTCATACTTGCTAGCATCAATACAATAATTATCGATATTACAATTTTTTTTCTCATAGATTTTTCAACCTTTCCATTTTTTATTTTTATCCTTCCCCATGCCATATGCTATCTGTTGATACATCAACAAACATTCCCATACTACAAGTAACTTCAAAATCAAAAGATGGTGGACCACCAACAATATATGTATCATATGTCTGAAGAGCTGGGTCCCAACAGCTGATACTTGTGCATCCTGTTATGTTCTCAGCTATACTTGATGCAGATGTACTAGTTTCATGGTACCATCCAATAAGATTCCAACCAGTTTTAAGTGGTATTGAAACATCAACAATGTAAATACCAGTTAGAATGAGCATATCTGAACTAGTCATATCAACAAAAAATCCATGTCCATCTTGTAATTCAAAATCAAAAGATGGTGGACCACCAACGATATATGTATCATATGTTTGAAGAACTGGCTCCCAACAGCTGATACTTGTGCATCCTGTTAGGTTTTCAGATAGATCTGAAGCCCACATGTTATTTTCAAAAGGAATTGAAATAAGATTCCAACCAGAATACATATCTATCTCAATATATTCACCAGTTGAAATAAAAACATCTACTATGAATTCATCATTATAATCATTTGAAATAATTGATATAGGATACAAATAAGGACCATCTGATAAACCAGTTGTGTTAATCTCAATGTTTATCGTATCATGTTCACCAGTAGAATCCCCAGATGTAGGGTTAACATTTAACCAGCTACATGACTCAATGATACTATAGCTTAGTATATCTGATCCATCATTCCATATCTCAAAACTAGATGTATCTGTTTCACCTTCATCCATTATTCCAAAATCATATATTTTTGGTGAAAATGATAAACCTGGTCCTGATGGCGTATAGTCAAATATTGATGCTTTAAAAGCATCCACTCCTGCCTCTACAACTGATCCACTGTTTAGATCTGATGCTTCAAAACGGATACTGATTTCATCTGTAAGACTAATATAATCCCCTACGATAAAACTATATTCCTCCCAGCTGTCAAGACTCTGAGGGCCAATTATTTCTGCTAAAACCCAGTTTGCCCCATCATCATTTGAAACATAGACTTTGAAAAGATCATTATTTGGGTCATCACCATAATCATTTGTATACCATAGAGCATAATCTATTTTTACATCAAGTGATGAATCAACTGTGATAGATGGTGATATAAGCCATGTTATACCATCATCTACATCAGAGTCACCATCCTCATTCTCAGTAAGATAACAAAAACCTGATCCATCATAATCAGATGCAGGGTCACCACGGTTACCACCACCAACTGGTATACCCCGCTCCCATGTACCAGAATTTAGATAAATATCATCTTCAACTGTCCAGCCTTTATCTGTCTCAAAATCATCAGTAAAAACAGTTGTTATACTACCAACTCTTACAGTTTTACTTTGAATCTGGTTTAAAACATAGCTTTCACCGTTTACAGGCTCAGCATAAACTGATATATCATATATCCCAGTACCAGAACTAATACCATCCCACATGAAAATAACCCATGTTTCTTCACCACTTCCAAGAGCGATATTTATCGTTTCTACAACAGTATCATCTGCAATCAGATGTATATCTATATTATTTTCATAAAAAGAACCAAGGTTTTGAACGAAACCTTTCACAGGCTCTGCATTACCCTGTTCAAGTATATCAGGTGCATCAATATCTGATACTGCTATATCTGGACCATATATTACCTTTTTAGATATTTCATTATCAAAAAATATGGTTTCACCAGTTATAGGTGTTATATTTATTGATAGAAATTCCCATCCTGATGATGGCGTATGATATATGAAACTAACTTGTTCATTTGTATCTTTTTCAAAAAAACTAATTATATGATGATCAATTTCTGTGCTATTTGATCTAAAACTAACATATACATTTGTCTCATTATTCTTACCATTATTATATAACGTTGTATCAATAGTTATATCTGTATCATGTGGCTCATGAGATGATACATCAAGGTTTTGAATTCCAATATTATGATCAGGTTTCTCAGGTGATTTCAACCTCTGAGCTGGATCTGCGAATAAAAGACAGCTTTCAATCGTTCCCCTCCACATCTGATATTCTGGATCCCAATCAATAGTTGGCGCCATGAAATCCTTAGACCAGGCTTGTGCTTTACCCAGCTGCCAGTTCATAGTACTACCTGAATTATTTAAAGTATCAAACATGTAATCCCAGAAAGATTTCTGCTGAAATGAACTACTAGAATTAGTACTTTCAAGGTTACCCCATCCATAACCAGTATGATATACACAACCAAATGCTAGTTCAGTATCAGAATGAAAAAGCATTGAATGAAGTACTCCATCATCTGATCCATCTATGTCACCACAATGACATCCAAAATCATGTACAAAAAAAGGTTTTGTATTATGATAATCTGACTCCCATGAACTTGCATATACATCCATGGATTTATCAGAATTAGCATGAGCTATAGCACTAATCACTGTTACTTGGTCATTATTAATATCTGATTTTAACCCATCTACTGCTATACTTGTACTACCACCCTTCCAACCACCAGGGTTTGGGCTTTCAGCTGTCCATTTAACAGAGAGGTTAAAATCCTGGCCCATAGTATTTGCATTCCATGTTTCAAAACCAAACTGATAACCAGCAAAACTTGGAAAAGGACCATCATTATGAGGATTTGGCCCAAGCCAATCATCTGTACCCTTAATAGCACTATAATCAATGAAATCATCACCCTCACAACTCCAGGATGTATCACCACCATAAAAAGCAGCATTTTCTAAATAATCCTTAAAATAAGAATCAGCATAGTAAAAACTTTTTTTCATCCAGTTAGATATATCCTGTGGTATATCACATGGAAGTGAACCAATAAATATCTCAGAATAAAGATCAAAACCCATATCACCTGATTCACCCCAGTAACTATCCCCGTCATCATTAAAACTAAAATCAAGATTACTCCAATATAGATCAGAGTCAACAGCTTTATATGGTGATTCACCAGAATACCACATTTCACGTCGTGGAATCCATTCATCATCACCACCAATAAGAACATAGTCAGTATCCCAATCTTGATATGCATCACGTATAAACTCACGGATATGTGCTGCTGTATCATTAAACAAAGAGTTATCAATATCCCAGTAATCAGATTCAGCGTTTATCTCCTCCATTGTAACAAGATTACAACTAAGTCCATCATCTGTTTCATGTTTATCCATAAGATTAGTCCAGTTATATGGAGTAATTGTATTTGTCTCCCAATGATCAAGTCCATTTTGCTCTGTTGTAATTATTACATAATCATAATCATCTGATGGATCACATATACCACCAGTATAATCAAATGAAAACCCTAAATCGTTGTATCCATCAACTACATCTGGGTTATATACTAGTTTTTCAACCCAGTTTCTATCCTCAATATTATCCCTATAAAAACAATTATTTTCATTATTTTCAACTAGTTCAACTTTTAGATCCATTTTTTCATAATAAAAAATTTCTCCATATGATGGAATATATTGTATGGGTGTTAATGCAACTGTTAAAATACTATAACCCCTACAAAATCCAACACCCTGATTTTTACATATGTTTTCCGGATAAAAACTATCAGAACTATAAATATCATTATCAAAAACTATGTTTTCATATAGTTTATCAAGATCATTTATTGTCTCTGGTTTTTTATATGGAACAATAGGATTTCTATTTAAATTAAAACCTTCGTTATTATATTTTTTTGATATGCCAGATGCTTCAATATTTTTTACATTATAACCCTGCGGAATTAACAATTTAACTAGTTTCACAGGTATATTTGGACTGCCTATTCCTCTTCCAAGTGATATACAACCGGGCATTGAAATTTTTGTAAAAACCTGGTCATTAAACTGAATTTTTTTTAACTCTGGTTTACTAAATTCAAATGAGTAAAAAAGATCTGAATAAGTTGGTTTATCATTCTCTTTTTTTATGCTAATACCTGTTGTAATAATTGATAAACATAATAAACAAACAAAAAAAACAGATAAAATTTTTCCTTTCCTAAAATAATATAACATTTTTGTTTTTTTCAAGTATTTCTTCCCCCACTAAATATATCTTATTATAGATTAGATTATTAATTATATAATAATCTTAAATCATATTTAGTATAATTTTATAATAGAACATTGTTACTTAAAGATTTTCTTTGACAGACACGTTATCATTTTGTATGTATTGATAAATATTGAGAATATATTTTAAAAAAATCTCATTAGGTCATTTATATTTATTATAAATAAAATACAAAAAAATTATTGAAATTATAAAAATTATTATTATGAAAAAAACATATGAATTATTATTTATCTCAAAATCTTGTTTTTCATATAAAAAATTATTATATTTTTTCATAAGTGGATATGGATCAGAGGATTTAGAAGATATATTATAAGAAATATCACCAACATAATCATGGTTTTCATCAAAACCTGTATAGTCATCCCAAAAATTACCAGTATTGTTATCATGCCAAATGTTTCCAACTATGTCATATGCATTTTTCGTGTTTTTAACAAAATTATTCAAAAAAATAATGTTTTTTGTTGAACCACAGCATAGATGACATCCATCTATATTATTATATGATATATTATTTTTTGTGATAATGTTCTGATTTGAATGCTGTATGAAAAAACCATGACTATTATTTTCAATACAATTGTTTCTTAGAACATTATGATCAGAATACTGTAATCTTATCGCAAACATAGTATTTTTTACATGGTTATTTGATATATTGTTATTTTCTGAATGGCCAATTGAAATACCAAGTTTTCCACCACTAATATAATTATTTTTAATATTTGAACTACTAATGTTAGCAATAATTATCTGACCACATTTATTATCTGAAATACTTGTACTTATTTGGTTTTTATAATAAAGAATTGGTAGATCATTTACCCTGTTATTTTCTATTATATGACTATTCCAGTTTTCTCTGTTTCCAACTATAAATATCCCATCATCTGAAAAACTATTATTTATGATTTTATCATCAGATGTATAATATAGATATAGACTATTATTTGAGTTATTTTCAAAGAAATTGTTTTCAACTGTAACATTTTTTGTCCCCTGGCCTATTTTTAATCCAAAATAGACGCCACCGATACAGTTCCTGATGGTGAATCCCTTGATTTTTGATCCATCAGCATTTATCAAAACAATATTATCATTATTATCAAATTCTAAGATGGCACCAGATTCAGCTATAAGATTGATTTTTTTGTATAATACTATTGATTCCTTATAGATACCCTTGTATACAAATACTGTATCATTTGATGATGCATTATCAATAGCATCCTGGATAGTATTATAGTTACCAGGATCATTTCCACCTACATAATATGTTTTTCCCTGTTTTTCAAAATATGTTTGATCTGAAATGCAGATAGGTGATATGAATAAAAATATGATCATTGTAAATATTATTTTTTTAATCATTTTTTTTCCAACATTAAATAAAAATGTAACAAATATTTTTTATAAAAACTTATACACATTAAAGACCTTAGTTATTGTCTCATATTCTGCATCTATCACTATTTTTATCTCATATCTTCCAAAACCTTTTTCATCCCAGTTATAAAAAAATAGTCCTTCATCGTCGTTTTTCATTAGATTATCATTTATATAAAAACTAATGCTTCTAACAGAGCTATAACCAGATAAAATATCAACTGATAAGTTTAGACTGCCTATTATCAATGGTTTACCTAAGAAATTAATATCAAAGATTCTTTTATTATTAAAATATATACCATCCTTTGGAATATTAATAAAATATGATGGAGTTTTATCACCAACTGTTATATGAACCACAGGGCTATACCAAAAAATCCTACCGTTTATACTATTAATCCCATCTGTACCATTGTTTTGTTCATAAAAACTATTATTTGTCCTCTCATTGATGATACGAAGATATGAGTCACCCTCATATTCAGGTGTATCTAACACGTTTTTATAATACTGATCAACTTTTGCTTTAGCATAAAAATAATATTCACCAGGTTCATCTAAAAACAGTTCTTGTTCGTATGTAACACCAGATGTCTTTCCATCAGATGCATCATCCCAACCAGTACCACCAATATATTGGTTGTTTTCATCAGCTAAATTCTCACCAGCCCATATATAATCATCATTAGTTTCTTCATTGTTATATATTAGACTAGTATGATCCACACAGATACTACCATTCACCTGCCATTTTAGAACTATTGATGAGTTTAATGGTAGATATTTATTGTTATAATCTGATTCTGAGTTCCATCTAACATAGGGTTGAGCTAGATCAGTTTGATGTAAAACAAAACGTCTAACCTCAGGTCCAAAACCAGATGTATCATCAGATCCAAAAGTTGACTCCGCGGGGTTTTTCACCCTTGACATCTCAGGTGTAACCCATAAAATACCAGAACCAGGGTAGTTTCCAAATGTTTCATCATCAACAAACGGGTCCTCAGATGGGTTCTGCTCCACATCAGATCCATATCCCCATGGTGCTATAGCACCTGGTGCCTCATATCCAACTGTGTCAGGAATAGTCCCAATGTTTCTCTTATCAAGACTTCCACCATAGTTTCCAATAAACTTGCCAAGTCTCAAAGTGGATGCATCATAAAATTCAAAATCAGGTGGAACATGAGTGAATATCTGACCTGTGATTTTACTTATCGCAACCACGTTATCATATGTTGAAGACCAAGGATAAAGGAGCATACGCACACCACCATGAAAATCACATCCCACACGTATCATATGATCATTTATAAAACTACGAAGGGTTCTACCATTAACACTAGCCCAAATACCACCAGTGTTATCACCAGGCCCATCATAATCAGCTTCTCTGTTTAAATCCCATCCGTTGTTATCAAATCTGATGTTTTCATCAAAACCATATGGATTATGAGATACAACAATATAGATCTCACGGTTATCAACAATCCATCTAAGCCATTCTTTAGAATAAGTTTCACATGGCTCATCAGTAAATGCTTTTCTCATAAGCCAGTTACAAAACCAGTAAAGACCAATTGTTCCAACAGTCTCATCGCCATGAGGGCCACCCATAAAAAGAACCTCAGGTTTATCTAAACCAAGGGTCTCATTTGTAACACGGACATAATATAGGTCATATCCACCATCTACAACACCAGTATCATATAGTTCATTTGCCTTGAAAACCTCGATATAATCCGGGTAACTACTCTCAAGTGTTTTATACCAGCTAACCAGCTCATCGTAATCATCTGGTTTATAATACCAGTCAGGCTGTAGAACATTTATAGTGTTTTTCTCAAAAATATTATCTGATATAGAAATTGCATAAGCTGAATTTGGTATAATAAAACCAACTACTATTATAAAGACTAATATCAGTTTCGTATTTTTCTTGTATATAATGATAAACTCCCCCAATTTTTTTAATACTAATATTTAATTTTTTTTTAGAAAAACTTCCAGATTTTCATCTCAAAAGTTGATTCTTTTCCAACATCATCAATTGCAACAATTTTTATGTTATGTCTGAAAAAACTTTTATCCTTCCAACTAAAAACATATGGTTGTGATAATACCTCTGCAACAGGCTGATTAAAATCATCAACATAGTAAATTACTTTTTCAATACCACTTGCATCTGTTGCATTGACAACAATATCTATCTCTCCAAATACAATAGATGTTGGAAAAGCTAGTTTTTTCTCATTTGAAATATATATTCCCTTAGTTGGTTTAATTATATCTAAAAATGGTGCTTTTTCATCTGTAATAGTAATAAGTATCGATTCAGACCAGTTACTCTCACCATAATTCTCATCTCTAGCTTTCACTCTTACATTAAAACTACCAACACTATCATAAACATATGAAAACGAACAGTTCTCACCTGAACTATACCAATCAGTCCATTTTATATCATCACCGTCATCAGTATCAATACCATATTGAATATCATTACCTTCAGGATCAAAAGATACAAATGATAACATGATTTTGTCACCAGTAAACGCTAAACTTGGACTGTTCAAAAAACTTGGTATATCCGGTGACTCTTGCATTGATAATACAATTGTTGAAAACTCTCTATCAACATTTCCATCATCATCTTCAACAAGAAGTTCTACATGATAAGTCCCCTCTTCTTGATATATATGTTCTGGTTCAATAATATCTGATGTGCTTCCATCATCAAAATCCCAATGATAACTAGTTATCTCCCCATCTGGATCCCATGATGAAGCAGCTGAAAAATCAAGTTTAAAATTAAAACCATTATATGACTCAGGTGTGATCTTTGCTATTGGATCCCATTGATGTTTAACCATGATTGATTCAGTGACAGTTGAATGATAACCCTGGTTATCCTGCACAGTTAAAGTAACCTTATATGTACCCTCAGAACCATAGACATGTGTCGGGTTTTTTTGAGATGATACCTGACCATCACCAAAACTCCATTGTCTATATGTGATAATACCAAGTGATTTATCCTCAAAATGAATAATCTCATTTGTCTTAGGATACAATGGATCAAATGTAAACCTGGCATTAGCCTCCTCAGCACCCTTAATTGATACATATGGATCACCAAGAAGTATTGTATTATAATACGCATGATACATGTTTCTCTCATCTATATGCCATATGTTATCCTCTTTTGAATCCTGATTTGCCTCACCAATCCTTGAAATCCTCTCTGATGGTGAATATAATGCATCAAAAAATTCCCGGGCATATCTATTATCAGCTCCATCATAGCTATTAGTACTACCATATCCATATCCAGTATCCATTATAGCTGCAAAACCACCTTTTCTTGGAGCATTAACCCATCTTTCTGCAAAACATTCATCATGTTTTTCAAGCTGACCTGAATGACATGCCTGAGTATAGAAAAGACAATATTTCCCAATATTTGATAGATCATCAATCTCAGATCTAGATAGTTTCATAGCAGCAACCGATGTACCATGTCCAACATGATTAATTATGCTAACACCATTATCTATCACGTTTATCACATCATCATCAGACCATACTTGATTAACCTCATAGAGCTTAGTAATATCATAAATATCTGATGGAATACCATAAGTATCCATATCATAATCAGTCTGATAATCAATACATAATTCTACATAACCAGATCCATCACCACCAGGCCCCGTCCATAGATCCTCACCAGCTGATAAAACATTTCTCAAGTATTCATCTTCATCCCAATCAGAGTTTTCATATGAAAGTGTTTTTTCAACAAAAGAGGATAAATCCAGGCTATCATCTACAGGTGCACGGCCAACATATACCTCAGCTAAAAGATCAATTGTTTTTCCATTAACACCATCAAATTCCTCACCCCAGTCACCATCACCATCATAGTTATAATCACCATCAAGACATTGATAATATACATCTGATGTGATATGTGTCTCATCTTTTTCAAAACCATCAATATCATATAAAAGACGAATTGGAACATATTCTACATCACCACCTAGAAGAACCCATTTTGTATCCCAATTAGAATAAGCATCCTTTATGAAATTACGTATTTTCTCCTGAGTATCAACACCAGGGTATTCCTGTTTTATTTCTTCTACAGTTTTAATAGTACATGATAAACCCTGATCTTCTCTTTGTGATATTAAATCATAAAAAGTATATTCACCAGAAGAATTCTTTAAATCCTCAGTTGTAATGATCACATAATCATAAATATTAGACCCAAAAGAACAAGTATTACCTTCATCAGGATAACTATTAATGACTTCTGGGTTTATAACTAAATCCATAATCTTTTGTCTCTCATCAAATTTTTGTAAATAATCAGAATTTGTTTGATCTTTTGTTTCAACGGATATTGTTATCTCATCATTATAATACAAAGTATTTGTACTACCAAGATATCTAACAGGATGAATGTTAACATATAATATCATATATCCATTTAGACATTGCACACCCAGATCATTAAATAGTTTATCTGGGTAAACCAGGTTTTTTTTGTAATTTGGAATTATTTTATTGTAATCATTTGAATTAAAACTACGTGATAAACCTCCAAGCTCAATATCATATTCTTCAAAATTTTCAACTATTTTTTCTTCAGATGTCTCTATGTTTATTTTTTCAACAACTGTTGAATATGGAAGTAAAATTCGTATAGGTTTAACTGGTAGTTTTGGTTCACCAATTTTTTCAGAAACAGGTAAACCATTGAGATGAACTCTGTTATAAAGATTATTATTAATATTTACAATTGAATATGTTGGACTATCAAAGTTAAAACTAAAAACCATTTTCCCCCCAGATGAATCATCATAATATTTATCTGTTGATAAAACATTATTATTTAAAGATACTATTAGTAGTATTCCAACTAATAGAATAGACATCTTTTTAGACACCTGTAAACCCCCACATAAAATTTAATCTCCCTACTATATAATAAAAAAAGTATAAAAAGTTTTTTAATGGTATATTTTCTTTGTTTTTTACCTCCCACATTATTTATTTATTAGAATTTTATTTTGTATTTCAAAAAATATTTTAATTAAAATATTAGAAATATCGGGGTTATTTCTTTTGTTATTGTTTCTTCGTTGTTTGTTGTTGCTTTTATTGTAATTGTATGTTTACCCATGAGGCTTTGGTCTATCCGCCATGTGTATATGCTCTGTGTGGTTGTTATCTGTGTTTCTCCATCTAGTTGTATTTCTATTTGTTGTATGTTAGCGGGGTCTGTTGTGAATGGTTCAGCATTGACTGTTACAGTTCCTTTTCCTATTAGTATCGGCTGGCTTGTTGGTATTAGTTTTATTCCAAATATGTATAGTGCGTTTTCTGGTTCTGTAATATGTAGGTCAAAGTTGACATTTGATATGGTGAATGTCTCAGTTTTAGTTTCTCCTATGTTTCCAATGTTATCAATAGAATAATATTCAATTGTATGTGTTCCTATTTCATCAATTATCATAGGCTGATAATAAACTCTAAATCCACCTGGATCATCATCAAGATTATAATAAATCTCTTTCACACCAGATCCAGTATCACTAGCAGCAAGTCTCATCTCAACTGATTGATAAAACCTGTTATCACTACCCTGTCCAACGAGTATAATATTTGTCTTTGGATTATCAGTATCAACATTAATAATGAATTCTTCTTCACCTAAATTACCAGCTTTATCAACAGCTACAACCCATAGATGATGACCACCGTTTCCAACTATGAAACCATCTGTATATGTATTCCAAATGTTACTATCTAGTTTATATGTAATAATATCAATTCCTGAAAAATCATCATCTGCATTAATAGTTACAGTTACATCATCTGTGAACCATCCATTTTCTTGATTCGCACCATTAATATTTACAAATACTGTTGGTTCTGTTTTATCAATACTAAATGTATCTACAACTGGTGTTTCCTCATTACCCCAGTAATCAATTGAATAAGCTTCAATGGTATGTTCTCCTTCACTACCAACAGGGATGTATTCTTGTTCCTCAGGAATATAACGAATCCATGAACCGCCGTCTATACGATAATATGTATCAACAACACTAGTCCAATCAGTTGCTGAAAAATAAATCCGTTGTGTCTCACTATACCAATCATTTAATTTAACACAGCCTCTATGTAAAATATCTGTTATAGGTGTCTTTGTCTGATCGATTTTAACCTGACATGTTGTTGATTCTGATGCTCCATCATCATCAGTGATAGTAAGTACAACATCATAGATTCTATCATAAGATGGAAATTCATGATCAGGGTTTGTACCTTCATCTGTGCTTCCATCACCAAAATCCCAATGATAGTCAACAATAGTCCCACCATCCCTATCATATGACCATCGAGCATCAAAACTATCACAAACCAAAGTGTCATGAAGTATAAACTCATCATAATTTATAACAGCTTTAGGAGGCCAGAATTCTTTTATCTCAACTATTTTACTAAGATTAGTATGAAGCCCCCATTCACTATAAACAGTTAATGTTACTTTATATTCTCCTTCATTTTCATAAGTATAAGTTGGCATTTTTTTATTGGAATCAATTACTCCATCACCATCAAAATCCCATTCTCGTAGTGCTACATCACCATCAGATGTATCAGTAAATGTTATCTCATCACCAGGATGAGCATATTGTATACCATCCTTTGTTTTATAATCAAAATTTGAAAAAACAGCTATATCAACATCTACTGGACCAGGTCCTTGTTGTTCAGGAGGCCAGTCAAATGCATCAACCCAACATACAATATCTTCACCAAGACTGTTACATCCATATGCAATATTTGCAAAACCACCATATCCCCAGCTAGCTCCCCAACTGTTCTTAATTATCCAGTATCCGCCATTAGTAATCTCTGGATCATCAGCCCATCCAACAAGTGTTATCTCATGGTTTGTATATCCCGGGTCATCATTTTCATATACATCAGTTGGACTATTATGACTATTACCCCAGCTACCAAAACCACCAACATAGATATCAATACATAGAGGACCATGATCTAAAAGCCATGTTTTAATTGTATCCCAATCACTTGGATTATCCTCACTAAAAGAATTAGTCCAACCCCATGTATCTATCTGCCAAAGTATATTATCAGACCCGGGAGGACTAGTATAATAATTCCAGTTATCACATTTGTCACTACATGGAATATTATCATTAGCTTGATATGGCATACATGACTCAGTTGGACATCCATTAATACTATTACCATATTGCCCCATCTCAGTACTTTGAATTGCATCAATTATTGTGTTACCAAGCCCACCATTACAACCATAATTACCAGCATTTACACATGAAAGACAATACTGCTCAGAAAGATCTATGTCTGTATCTGGATATCCTGATGCAAGATTTATAGCTCCTTCAAAACAACCAATTGGTCCAAAGATATAACAGCTACCACAGTTACCCTGATCACGTGCAGGGGTAGTCCAGTCACCACCATAACTCTTCCAACTAAACTGAGATGGAATAGTATCAAGGCTTCTTGATGGTATAGGGTCTTCATCATACTCAGGTATTTGGAAATATATATCTTTCATAGGTGGTTTATCAGACATAACTGGAAATTCTTGATCTAATAGAAAACAATGATCAATATTTTCATAATTAGATTCATTATGATTATTTGAATCATTATTTAACCTAGAATCAGCTATTGTAAAAGTACTTAATAAGAGAAATCCAGCTATTAACAATATATATATTTTCTTTATATTTTTCATATGCTCATCTTCTAAATTCCTTTATGTTTTTATTGAAAAAAAAGAAAGAAAGGGGGTTTTTTTAGATAAATTTCTTTTTTAGAATAACAGGAATGTTCCTGTTATTTCTTTTGTTATTGTTTCTTCGTTGTTTGTTGTTGCTTTTATTGTAATTGTATGTTTACCCATGAGGCTTTGGTCTATCCGCCATGTGTATATGCTCTGTGTGGTTGTTATCTGTGTTTCTCCATCTAGTTGTATTTCTATTTGTTGTATGTTAGCGGGGTCTGTTGTGAATGGTTCAGCATTGACTGTTACAGTTCCTTTTCCTATTAGTATCGGCTGGCTTGTTGGTATTAGTTTTATTCCAAATATGTATAGTGCGTTTTCTGGTTCTGTAATATGTAGGTCAAAGTTGACATTTGATATGGTGAATGTCTCAGTTTTAGTTTCTCCTATGTTTCCAATGTTATCAATAGAATAATATTCAATTGTATGTGTTCCTAGTTCATCAATTATCATAGGTTGGTAATATACATTGAAACCTGCGGGTTGGTTATCTATTTGATAAAGACTTTCTTTAATACCTGATCCAGTATCTGATCCAACGATCCTTATTTCAACTGATTGATAAAACCTATTGTCATTTCCCTGTCCGTTTAGTATACATGTTGTTTTTGGTGGGCTCATATCTACCTTAATTTGTTCTGTTTGTTCAACTGAGTTACCTGCGTTATCAACGGCGAGAGCATTTATATAATGGCTTCCTTCTGTTATTGTCACTGGGCTATTGTATTCTTGCCATGGTCCAAAATCAACCTGATACATTATTTTACTTATACCTGATAAATCATCATCAGCACTTATTGAAACTGTTACATCATCTGTATACCAACCGTTTTCTTGTTCAGCACCACTTATTGTAACATCTACGGTTGGATCAGTCTGATCAATACTAAATGTATCTACAACTGGTGTTTCCTCATTACCCCAGTAATCAATTGAATAAGCTTCAACAGTATGTTGCCCATCACCAGCTATTGGAATATATGTTTGCTCCTGTGGTATGTATTTCGTCCATGTTCCATCATCTATACGATAATAAGTATCAACAACACTGGTCCAATCAGTAGCTGAGAAAAATACACGTTGTGTCTCACTATACCAATCAGAGTTAAAAGCACCAATACCATGATGTATTTCTGTTTCAGGTGGTACATTCTGATCTATTTTTACAAGACATGTTTTAGAACCAGTTGCTCCATCATTGTCTGTTACTGTTAATTCTACTTCATATATCCGATCTGCCTCAGGAAAAGTATGTGTTGTATATATTTCATCTGAGCTGCTTCCATCATCAAAATCCCAGTTATAATCTGTGATTGTTCCACCATCTGGGTCATATGAATAACGAGCATCAAAACTATAAGATAAACCATTACCAGTAAATTCACTTGGTATCATAGGTATTGGGGCCCATATATTTTTAACCTCAATTATTTTAGTACGATTACTTTGAAGACCCCATTCACTATGTACAGTTAATTTTACCTCATATTCACCTTGATAATCATATGTATAGCTTGGCATTTTATTGTTAGAATCAACTACTCCATCACCATTTAGATCCCATTCTCTAAGTGCTACATCACCATCTGAGATATCAGTAAATGTTATCTCATCACCAGGATGAGCATATTTTATTCCATCATCTGTCTCATAATCAAAATTAGAAAATACGGCCATATCAACATCTACTGGCCCAGGTCCGCCTTGACCTTGTGGCCATGGTGTTGCTTCAACCCATGTTACATCACGGGTACCCAGGCTATTGCAACCATATGCAATATTACTAAAACCACCATATCCCCAGCTAGTGCCCCAGCTGTTCTTAATTATCCAGTATCCACCATTAGTAATCTCGGGGTCATCAACCCATCCGCATAATAGCTGGGCATGATTTGTTATTCCAGAATCATCATTTTCGTATACATCATTTGGATCATGATGGCTGCTCCAGTAGCTACTCCAACCACCAGTATATATATCAACAACTATTGGACCATAAGTATAGACCCATGTTTTTAGAAGATTCCATCCATTTGGATCATCCTCAGAAATAGATGTAACTCCATAACCATTCACCTGCCATAATATGTTGTCTGCACCTGGTGGGCTAGTATAATAATCCCAGTTTTCACATTTACTTGAACATGGTATATAATCCACTCCTTGATATGGCATACATGATTCAATTGGACATCCATTAATACCATTACCAGTAGATCCTGGTGATGTACTTTGAATATAAGCTATTGCTTCACTCATCCAGCCACCACTACATGAACCAGCAGCGCTAAGACAAGCTAAAACATATTGCTCAGATAGATCTATATTAAGATTAGGATAACCAGATTTAATATTAATTGAAGCTTCCAGACCACCTAGTGCTCCAAAAGCCCAACAGCTACCACAATTACCTTGGTCTTTTGCAGGTGTAGTCCAGTCACCACCATAACTCTTCCAACTAAACTGAGATGGAAGATTTTCAAAACTCATAGGAGGTTCAGGATCTGGATCCATTAATGATAAGGCATATTCTGATTTTGGCGGGAATTCTGTTACAGGATATTCAAATTCTTCATATGTATTAAGATTTTCGTTTTCACCAGCTTCTTGTTGCGCGGGTATAATCATTGTTGCTGATTGTACAACAAAAAAAAGTAGCACAACTATTGCTAATATTTTTTTTAGTTTATTCATTTTTAACCTACCTCTTAAAAGGTTCCCCACTAATGTGTGCTTTATAAAAGGATAGATGTATATATAAATATTTCGTATGTTAAATGTTAATATATATCAATAGAAAAAATTTAAAACAATAAAATTTAAAAAAAATAAAAAAAAAAATTTAGAGATAAGGGATGTTTTTCCCTTATTTTAGATATTTTTGTTTGCTTGTGTTTTTTCTTTAGAACAGTCCTAGGCAGTATACTGTTATGTCCATTGTTACTGGTGCTGAAGTTAATCCATTCACATCTATTGCACTTACACTTATTGTTAATCCTCCGAAGTGCATTTCTTTGAAGACGTGTTCATATGGTGCTTCATTATCCCAGTGGGTTTCACCGTTGTATTTGAATAATACTGTTTTTACACCTGATTCATCTGTTGCTGTTGCTTCTACTGGTACTTTTCCAATACAGAGTGTGTTATCACCAAGTATTCTGTCTATTATTGGACTTCCAAATAGATAGAGTTTTCCTTCTTCTGGTGATATGATCTCTACTACTGGTGGTGTGTTATCTACTACTAGTTCTGCTGTTTTATGTGGTAATTCTTCGTTTTCATTGTTATCTACAGACCAGTATTCTACTGTATGTGTTCCTTCTTCGATCATGAATGGTCCACCATAGGTCATTGTTTCTCCACCATCGACTTTATAGAAGGTGGCATCTACTCCAACTCCTTTGTTCAATGGTAAATCATTTGCAACGAGTGTGACCATCTGTGTGTCATCGTTGAAGAACAGACTTGTTTCTGGTGCTACTGTATCTTCAAATGGTGTACCAGTTGGTTTGATCTCTAGTTCAATATTATCAATTGCCCAACCTTCACCTATTGCTGCACCGTTACCATCGGTTTCTAGTCTGAATCTTACCCATACTATTTCACCGGCATATTCATCGATGTTCCATCTTTGTGCTGGATCTGGATCTGCCATTGCAGTGATGTCTTCTAAGCTCATCCATCCTCCGGTATCATCACCATATACATCACCAGGTGTATGTGCCCAGTATTGTACCCAGGTGGCTGTTTCCATCTCAGATGTTCCATCCCAGTCTGGGCTGAACTCGATGTATATGTTTTCTTTTGCTAGGTTATAGTTCATCATTGCACTGAATTTGATGTAGTTTGGATTTAGTATTGGATCTGTTAAGTCTAGTTTGAATGCTACTGCATTATCTATTGTCTGGTATTGGTTGTAACCCCATGGTACAAGGTTTGCTGATGGTATTGTATACCAACCACCGCATTCACCGCATATATCATCTTCGAGTGCTGCTGCACCATTTGGTATTGTATCAGTGTTTTCATCTTCTTTGAACCAGTGTTGTCCACCTGATCCAGCTTCACATGTCCATGGTGATATGTCTTTATCTTCGAAATCTTCTGTTGATGTATCTGGTCCTTGGAATATTCCTGGTATTGGATCGCCATATTCAAGCATGGATGGTCCACCTGTACATATTCCTGCTTCTAGACCCCATACAGCGGGTGCGCCCCATAGGTCCACAAGTGTTGAACTCCAATCGTTTGTTGTATCCAAGTAACAGAGCCATGCGCCACGTAGATCTGGTATGAATGTTCCCTGATAATCAAATCCAGCTGGATATCCTGTATATCCTGCAATCCATTCTACAATCACAAATGTTGATCCTGTTATTGGATGATTTGTTGGGAACACATATGTAGTCCAACCAGTTCCAGATGCAACTCCATTACCGATTGGTGCTATAGTGGACATATCTGGTGGGGTTGATCCATCATAACAGTAGACATTAAAGTCTTCTGCATAGAAACCATAGTCATCACAACCACATGATACATAGATTTCACATATCTCGTCACCTACAAATGGATCTATTTCAGGACTTGAAAGTTCTATTGCTTCAACCCAATCTGAACCAGCGGTCCATCCATAAGCATTTTCTGTGTATCCATCAGTATATCCAAGATAATTTGGTGCAAGAGTTCCTGGATCATAGTCATCTAAAACATCTACTATTTGCACATCATCTATATAGAATCCTTCATCAACTCCAGATCCATCAGAGTACATTCTGAATCTGAACTGAGTAGTTGGATTTGCTTCACATACATCTTGTGGTATAAATGCACTTTGTGGTACAAATATTCCATTTGATGTTGCATCAGAAGTCTTCCATATTCTATACCAAGCAGTAATTTCTGCAGTTGCTGGATCACTATCATGGTCAAATGATCTTAGCATTTGTAATTCGCCATAATCTTTCTTGTTATGGAACTCATACCATGTTGTGAAGTTAACTGCTACTCCCTCATCAGCATAATCTTCTATGTTTATAACTGGACTTACTAAGTAATCATCCATATTGTTTACATATTGTGCTGATTGAGCAGTTTCCTGTCCAGCCCATGCGAAGCAGTCATCTGCTGTTTCACGGTTGCAACATACATGCCATAGACAATCGCCGCCACCGGTCATATCTTCAAAGACATGATCAAAGCAGGTTTCTGTTTCAGTTCCAATAATTGTTACTGCACAGCAACCATCGTTAGATGGGTCAATGTCTCCACTTAGTTGTGTTTCAGCTGTTATTACATTTGTACATAATTCAACTGGCCAACTTGCGGATAATGTTTCTTCTTGACCTGGCTGTAATTCACCAGTATAGAGTGTTGCAAATGTCTCAAGACTTGCTGGATCATAATCCTCTAAGATTATCTTCCAGTTATCCACCATGAAACCAGTCCATGGAATTGGGTTTAATGCATTTGCACAACCACCATCAGGTGTATCTGGTACATAATTCATATCTGCCTCAGTTGCTGGTCCTTCTGCATAAACAAAGAAACCAAGTTCAACTGGTGGAAGATATTCATATGTTTCACCATCGAAATCATTACCTATTAATGCACCTTCGAGTAGATTATAAAGATCTAGATCAAATGATACCCAGTCGTTTTCATATCCATCAGGATCACTATCTGGTCCAAATGATGTGAATACTACATATCCAGAACCTGGTCCTTCAGTTGGGGCGATTGCAAGAAGTACAATGCTACCAAGACTTTGTGGAACTGCTCCTGAATAATAATAGAAGTATTCTTCAAGTTCCATTGACCATTTCGCTGCAAAGGTCATCTTTGCACCTACTGGATCTGCACAATCTCTACCATTTTGATTTGGATCTAAATCAATAACTTGTGGTGCCATAACAGCAGTACCCGTATCCTCATAAAGAGTTGGGAATCCACCATCTGGGTTATCAGCAATTATCATACATTCATTACCAGGCTTTAATGATCTTGCCTGAGCTGGGTTTGTATCATAGATATCACTTATCTTATTCCAGCCCTTACTCCATTCTAAAGGAGCTTTTGTATCACCAGATGGTAATGCAAAGTAATATTGTGTATAATCACCAAGTGTGTTTGTTTCAAAAGTATCATCATTTATTTTCATTTTTATAAGGTCACCAGATTTTACTTCAACTGGTACGTTACTTTCTGCAAAGGTTCCAACGTTTTTAACAGTGATTTCTACTGGTACGTTTTCACCAGGGTTCATTGTATTTCCATCTTCTTCTGAGAATATTTCTATACATGCCATGTCATGGATGTCCTGTATTTTGAACTGATATTTGAATTCATTATTTTCTATATCTATTTCACAGTCCATTGGATCAAATACTTGGCCATATATATGTATCTCATACCAGGCTTCATCTTCTGGATCAAAACCTAGTGGGAAACAATAATCTTCCCAGACTACTCCTTCTTCTGGATCGCATCCATCGAGTTCTAGTATTTCATGTGTTTGATGTACTAGTTCAAGTTCATAATCAAGTGTCATTTGAACTTTTATATCATCAATATACCATCCCTCAAACTGTAGACATGGATCTTTCTTCCAGATGAATTTTACTCTTAATTGTGCATCATTTAAATCATCTTCAATGACTATATCTCCTTCTTCAGGCATACAATCATCACAGACCATGTTATATGGATGCATATAATCAAGATCATCTACATCTATTTCTGTGTTGATGAACTTAATTGTGACTGGTACCCATTCATCATTTGTATCATATGCAAGAAAATCTGACATTGAAATTTCATTCCATGTTGCTCCATCATCAAGACTGTATGCAATTGTACCATAATCTGTTGGATCTACAACACCATCATCTATTACGTATTCACCTTCACACCAATGTGAGAAACTAAATTCTGCACATGCTGCTCCAGCAATATCAAACATTGGAGTTGTAAGTGTATCATGTGAATCTATTGGGGCTGTATCTGATTTTCCAAGATATATATCTTCATCAGCACCATAAGTACGATCTTCACCTTTAGTACAGCGCCATGCTTGATTGTTTGTGAGCCATCTGTTGCCTTCTCCACCTTGTAGAACCCAACTATCCATGTCAGTATCATCTTCTATTAACCAATCCCCTGTTTCTGGGAATTCAATTGGATAATCAGTACCACAACATGGGAAATCCTGTAGGTTATATTTTGGATCATCAAAAATAGTTATTGTTGGTCCACAGATTTTTCTGAAGATGTCTGCCATAAGTTTTAATTCACCAATTTCGATTTCTCCTTTGTTGGTTATTTTTATGCAGATGTCTTTTGGAAGTGAATTCCAAACATAATAATCAACCATTCCATCTCCATTTACATCAATACCTTTTGATTGTGCTTCAAATTCATCAGTAAAGCCATCTATTGCAAAATCACAGGCATTTGGTATACAATCCTCTGATGGTCCTGGTCCACCACTTTCAACATAGGCTTCAAATAACCAGTTATAATCAAAACCATAAACATCGCCCATATCTTCCCAAGTGGTTCCATCTAATGATATCCAATCACCGCCAGGGTTTGAAGGTCCACTATCTACTGCAAATACAAATTGAGATGCTGCATCTTGAACAACCTCAAAAGTAATTGAATAAACAGCTTGTGTAATTGTTACAGGTGTTGTAAGAATTATATCTTCAAATGCACCACTATCAGTTGTTGTAAAATCTTGACTATATACTTCAACAACAGAACCTGCTAAATCTCCCTGCCATATTTTTACTGTACCGCTGAGACCTGCACCAGTTCCATCTCCATAATCACAATATGAAACTTTTGTAATATCATTGTTGATTTCTCCTGCAAGATTTAAAACAAAACCGCCGTACATAGTACCAGGGCCAGTAAGACTGATGGAATCAGATGCCAAAGCTGGATCATGTGATGCACCATTATGAACATAATACCATTCATTTGCACCTACACCATCAAAGGCTTCTTCCCTTTCTAATTTAGTCTTTCCTAGTGGTGTACCTGGTTTTAATTGTGAGCGTTTACCTGCATTGTTAATTGGCCCTTCAGCAGATTGTAATTCTGCGATATCACTAGTTTCTGCCATTACAGCTGGTATCGCTGATGATACCATAAATACTGCAATCAACAAAACAACAGCTTCTCTTAAAATATGTTTCTTTCTATCTTTCATTATTTTATTCACCTCTTCTCAATTCCCCCACAAATTTTTAGAATTGAAGACTATAATCCATATATGTAAACAGGTATTTAAAACTTACTGAAATTAATCCAAATATCTACCTTATGAAGACAAAATCCAATAATAATATATACAATATTATATTATATAGATAGAAATAATTGTATTATAACTATATCTAGATTATTTATAAATATAAATAATTATATAATAAAAAAGGTTGTTACAACTAAATTTTGCTTAAAAATTTTAATCTTTTTATATAAAACCTTTATTATTTTGGTAGAAATATCTAAATACTAGGATTTACATTATTATTACAAGTTCTGATTAAAGAACAACAGAATAGAAATTTAATTGGGGGAATATGAGATAAATGAGAAAATATAAAGTAATTGGGGCTAGTATTTTATTAATACTATCAATGATATCTATAACAATATCAGCAACAGAACCACAAAATTGTGAAACAACAGATCCAGAAATACATGGACATATGGAAGTAATAAAAGAAGCATATATAGGCGAAGGATGGACAGAAGGACCGATAACACCACAGTTAGGTGAAACAGTAGAGTTTAGAATAACAATAATCTATCATAACTCATCAGGTCTACCAAAACAACACTGGGCATATGACATACGAATTTATGATGAGTTACCAGATTGTTTAGATTATGTAGATGGAACAGCTGATCCATCAGATGGATTTACATGGTCAGATGATCCAGATGAAAGCCTATATTGGGACCTTGGAGATCTAATATTATTAGAAGAAGAAAGTTACACAGTTAAATATAATGCAACAGCTGTTTTACCAACAGATCAACTAGGTGAGAAAAATAATGTAACAGTTATTTGGGATGAAAGATGTACCTATGGTAGAGATCTTGAACATACTGATTTCCTAATTGTAATTGTTAGTGATGAACCACAACTAATGATTGAGAAAGAAGTATGGGATTCAAATCAAAATAAATATGTTAAAACTCTAACAGCATATGAAGGTGAAACATTAAGATTCAAGATAGATGTAAACAACCCTGGTTCAGTTGATCTTACAAATGTTATTGTAAATGATACATACCCAGATTTTATAACACCATTTGAATATTCAATAGCACCAACTGCAATCAACACAGTTGATAGAGTTATAACCTGGAATCTTGGAATTCTACATGCTGGTGAATCAAAAATAATTCTTTTCAATGCAACAGTAAACCCAATTACAGATGAAACAATGGGTAAAAACTTTGCAAATGTGACATGTGATGAAGAATTATCTGATACATCTAATGTTACAATTTTACTTGAAAAACATTTTGAAGTGGACAAAAAAGTAAAACATCCCGATACAGGTGAATGGGTTGAAGAAATACCATATGTAAAAGGATGTGAGCCAGTTAGATTCAGAATCAAGGCGACATATATGGGTGAAAACAAAATGAAATGCGCACTCATCTATGATCAACTACCAATTGAATGCCTTGAATATGCTGATAACGTATACGTTGAAATTGCTGGTGAAGAAATAACAACATCTGATTTGAACTTTTACCCAGAGATATATACAGCGGGTGAAACATTTACAATGTGTTCACAACCCCAAACTGTACCTGAGGGTGGAGTATATTTCAGCTGGGTTGAACAAACTCTTGGATTTAATGGTAGCATAAAAAACGGTGAAAGCATCATAATTGAGTTTGATGCAAATGTCGTTGAATATTGTGAAGACGGAGGAGATTGTTGTGTTAGACAAAACTGTGCTGAAGCATGGCTATGGAGCTGCTGTGACTTTGTATATTATGATATGGACTGTGTAGATATAACATGTATAGCATTACCTGGAGAGTTTGAAAAAACAGGTAGTAACCTTGATCCAACAAGTTGGACAAAAGAATTATACACAGTACAAGGAAAAATCATAAAATTCAAACTAGAAATGACATATTACGGAAACGAAAATCTAACAAATGTGACATTTAAAGATGTCCTGCCATGCTGCCTTGAATATAAGGATACAATAGAGCAACCATCAGGTACAGATATAAAGGTTTCAACAGATAAAAAAACCATAATTTGGAATGTTACAAAACAAATAGCTGATTGTGAAACAGTTACAATAATATTTAGAGCGGATGTAACAGGTTCATCTGAATGTGGCGGATGTATAAACAATGCATATGTATATGGTTATATCTACGAATGCTTAGGATATAATAAAATCGTAGATAGATCAGATAGTATGACGATATATGTTGAAGCAAATTCACAGCCATATAATCCTGATGTAAGTGGTCCGCAAAAAGGTGTAGTTGGAGTATCATATAGTTTCAAATCAATGCTAGATGATCCAAATGGTGATCAGATGTATTATAAATTTGACTTTGATGGTCAAGTTACAGAATGGCTTGGGCCAGTAGGATCTGGTGAAGTAACAGAACAACATACATTTACCTCATCTGGCACATATGAAATAAGAGTTAAAGCAAAAGATGAACATGATGCTGAAAGTGGATGGACACAATATCCATGGGAAATTTTAATTGAAACAGCAGAAGTCGAAATTGAAGTACCAATGTTTAACTTTGATACAATTGAGGCAACTGTCAAAAATACAGGTGACGCGGATTTAACAAATGTAAACTATGAATTTATCATAACACGTGATTCATTTATTAGCATATTTGATATCGACCTTGATGGATCAGGAACAATAGCAAACCTTCCATCAGGCAGCAGCGCAAACGTAAACAGTGAATCAGTTGGCTTTAAATTTGGATTAGCAGATTTAACAGTAAAAGTTACAAAACCAGGAGTAATTGAGCCAACAGATAAAATAGCAAAGGTATTCTTTATAGGACCAGTAATACTAGTATTCTAAAAAACAATCTAATCTTTTTTTCTTTTTTTTTATGTTTCTTCTTCAGATTCAGGATAAACTATCCACATTGTAAAAGGAGCAAATCCAAGCATAACAAGATTTGAATAAAACATACCAGGCATTACACAAAAAATAATAATACCTGTAAAACCAGAGATATAACCTAATGTAATTGGAAACATAAAAGAAACAATATTATACATTGTTTCTTCAGTAAAATCAATACATAATACATATGCAAGACCGCCAACTAATGCAAAAAAATGTGAAAATGAATTAATTATTCCTTTCTCTTGAATACCAATTCCAAGACCAAAACCACCACCAACAATAAGAATTGGTGAAAGATGTGCTTTAAAATTTTTATTTGTAACATTTTTTAATTCCAAATTTGATGAATCATAATTATCAAAATCAATGATATCACTTATATTTACATTATTAGCGATAATATTATAATCCTGTAATTTCTCAAGGCTTCTTTCAAATTTTTGTTCATAATCTAAATCTGAACTTAAAAAGGATTTTAGTTCATTAATTAAGTTAAAATTTTCAAAGATTTTTAATTTAACATATTTTGAATTTACAATTTTACCATTATCATATTTTACTATGTTAAAAATAGTATTTTTCAAAACATTATCATATTTACTACTTACATTATCAATATTTCTATCAATATTTTTTGATGTAATATTTGGATAAAATGATAACATCAAAATTATTGATAGGGATAAACTTAAAATAATTTTTTTTTCATTCATATTATGCCCCATATGAAATAATAATTTTTGTGTGTAATTTTGATATTTTATTATAAATACTTAAAATCATATGTATACCATCTCCAGGAAAAAATTTATTTTTGCATAATATTATATATACATTGTGTATTGGCACTTAGTATATAACAAACGGAAAAATGTAATATGTATAAAGAAAATAGAGATAGAGGGTTTAATCGTGGCCCTCGTGAAATGCATGAGGTAACTTGTGCCGAATGTGGAAAAAAAACTGAAGTTCCTTTCAAACCAGATGGGAAAAGACCTGTGTATTGTAGGGAATGCTATCAGAAACATAAACCAAAAAGATTCTAAGTAAAAATTTTTTTTTAAAACGAATTTTTTCTTAAAATTTAAAAATAAATTTTTACATTAAATTTTTTTTATATTTTTTTTTATCAAATTTATATAAAACGAAAATTTAAATACCAATCAAATCATATTTAAAAGATAATTAACATGAAAATTTATCAAAGTAAAATTGTAATTGTTTTGTTTTCAATTCTAATTATTCTTAACTTTACAAATGTGATCATTATAAATGCCAATTCTTCAAAAAATATAAGTTTAATTAAAGCAGATATTATAATCCCAGATGATTATGATAGTATTAATATAGCGATTAATTCTGCAAAAGATGGAGATATTATTTTTGTAAGATCTGGACTATATGATGAAAATAATTTTACAATCAATAAAAAAATAATATTAAATGGTGAAAACCCGGTAGATACAATAATAAGATTTAATGATACTGGGAAAATAATTAATATATTTTCAGATGGAGCAGTTATTTCAAATTTTACAATACACAAATCAAATAATAGTTTTTCTCAAAAAATTGAAATATATTCTAATAATTGTACAATTAATAATAATATTTTAGATGAAAATATAGGAATTGCATTTAATAACTCATCAGAAAGTAAAATTATAAATAATAATATAAAAAATTCTATAATTGGAATATATCTTATCAAATCTTTAAATAATTATATCAAGAATAATAAAATAAATAATTGTTCGAAGGGAATATATGTTGAGGAATCAAAAGATAATATCATTAAAAATAATGAAATTTCAAATAATGAAATAGGTGTTTTTTTATCATATTCACAAAACAATCAAATAATTCAAAATAATTTTATATCTAATAATGAACAATCTAAATTTAACACTATGATATCCTTGTTATTTAAATATAAGAATATTTGGAAAAACAATTATTGGGATGATGTATTCATGTTTTTACCAAAAATAATACCAGGGTTAGTTTATATGAAAGATACAATTTTTTCAGGATTATTTATGCCCTGGTATAGATTTGATTGGAGTCCTGAAAAAGAACCCTTTGTTTTATAATTTTTTTGATACAACTTCAGCAGCTTTAATTATAGGGTAAGCTGTAGGAGGTGCTGTTACTAATGGATGTGTACCAATCTGTGCGGTTAACAAGTTATTTATTGTTAGTTTATTTTGAATTGCTAGACCAAGTATATTTGTAAGCTCCCCAGCACTAGGGCCACCTATAACACTTCCACCAAGAATTATACCTGAATCATGTGCAGCAATTAATTTAACAAGTTGTTTATTAGTCCCAGGTAAAGTACCTGGATGTTTATCAACACCTTCAAACAAACCAACAGCAAAATCAAATCCTTCTTTTTTAGCCATATTTTCAGTAAGACCTGCAACTCCAAAACCTATATTGCCAATTGCTGTTGAAAAAATAGCAATTGTCCCACCAAAAGTTTTCACAGCTGAAAGTTTATAAAGACTCATACCAGCAATTCTTGCTTCCGCACAAGCCGTAGATGCAAGCATAATAGTACTAGTTTTTCTTGTGAAAAAATCTTTTTTTTCAGCACAATCACCAACAGCAAAAATATCAGGATTATTAGTCCTCATATATTCATCAACTATGATGAATCCTTTTTCATTTAGATCAATTCCTGCTTTTTCTGCAAGGCAGGTATTCGGCTTATAACCAATTGATAATACAATTGCATCTGCATCAAGTTTTTCACCATTGTTTAGTATTACACCTTTTGCTTTTTTATCACCAATTATTTCTTTAACTCCATTTCCTGATTTAATTTTAACTCCTCGATTACGTAGAACATCTTCTATACGAACTGCCATTTCTTCATCAAAAGCAAGAGATAGAATATGAGGAAGTATTTCAACGATAGTTACTTCTTTATTTCGTTTGTTAAGCTCATCAGATAATTCAACACCAATGAATCCTCCACCAATTACAACTATTTTTTTACATTTATTAAAATTTTTTAAAGCTTTATCTAAATACTCTTTGTTTTTCGGGATTGTAAAAACGTTTTCTTTATCCGATCCTTTAAGCCAAGTTGGATTTTTTGTATCTGAACCTGTTGCAAAAACAAGTTTCTCATATTTTATTTCTGTTTTATCTTTTGTTTTAACAATTTTTTTCTCTTTATTTACTGATATTACTTCATCGATTTTTAGATTAATACCATTTTTTTCTAGAACTGCATCTGGAATTAGATTTTTATCTGTACCATCTAATGAGCCAAAAACATAAGGTATCCCACATGGGACTATAACTTGTTTTTCCTTTCTAATAACTAAAAAATCTTTATCAGGATAATTTGATTTACCTGTTACTGCGGTTACAATACCTGAGGCGCTTCCACCTATTATTAATACATCTGTTTTTTCCATAATTTTGACCCCATATCAATATTAATTTTTTTAGTATGATGAAAGGGTATCTTTAATCCCTCTTTAAATTTTTTGAATAAAAAATCAAAATTAAAGATAATATTTATATATTTTCAAAACTAAATATAATATTTGAAAAATAAAATAAATAATAGATTTGATAAAATGAAAAATAAAATATTAAATTTCAATATTACAATTTTCATCATCATATTATTAATTTCAACAGTATGTTTTGCTAAACCTGTTCAAAATAAAATAAATAATAAAATATTTAGAATTGAATTTGAAAAAGATATAAATTCAATATTATCATATTTAGAGGATATAAAATATGATAATGAGGAATATAATAATCCAGATATAAAAACAAATGGTCTAATTATCCAAATATTTGCAATGATTATTGAATTATTCATCGTTATTATTGGTAGTGTTTTTACATTTTTCATATGGGCAATAATTTATTTTATTCAGATTATTTTATCATTTTTTGGATGGTGTTAATTTGACTATAAGAATATTTTGAAGGAAAATAAATGAACAAAAAAATTACTTTACTAATAATTATAATTTCATTGTTTATCATAATATTTCCTACAACCGGTAAAATTAATATAAATAACAAAATAAATGTTACTACACATAATATTTTAGATGGTGCATGGCTTGAGGAGAGAAATGGAATAAAGATTTTATACATTAGTGGTTCAAACTATGAGATGGGATATCAACTTGGAACATTTCTGAAAGAACATTTTATGCGTAGTTATAGAACTTATATGTATTATAGTGAACATGATCTAGGAATAACATATGAAGATATGTTAGAAGCATGGAATATAAACAAAGAATATATTCCATATGAATATATTGAAGAGAT
>Ga0272441_10000532_pt1 | contig 86945 bp, 70 predicted proteins | sample SSMProp6N_FD_193582 | JGI IMG/M metagenome (GOLD analysis project Ga0272441, IMG submission 193582) | Marine sediment archaeal communities from Little Sippewissett salt marsh, Falmouth, MA, United States - SSM-Prop-6N | ecosystem: Environmental > Aquatic > Marine > Wetlands > Sediment ... | reverse complement strand
TCAGGACGTTACCGTTTGCATCATAGTCGTACGTTTTTGTTAGGGCAAGTCCTGTGGGATCCTGTATCATGGTGACTCTTCTGTTGACGTCGTCATAGATGTACGCCGTTTTGTTGCCGTTCGGGTCTGTGACCGTGAGCAGGTTATCCGCGGAATCGTACTCGTATACGGTCTGAAGATCTAAGCCGGGAGACGGATCCTGTATTATTTTAGTCAGCCTGCCTGCTTTGTCAAATATATTTTGCGTTGAAATTGCAAGGCCGCCGTCATCCTGTACGGTCTTGGTCACTCTGCCGCGGCTGTCATGATAATATACGGTATCGACGTTTTCCGCGTCAGTCACTTTTGTGCGGCGTCCTGCTGCATCGTAGTGATACACGGTCTCGTTGCTGTTCGGGTCGGTCACTTTGGTCAGCCTGCCTGCAAGGTCGTACTCGTATGTGGTGGAGACTTCGCCTTCACCGAGCTCACGGCTCACTTTTGTGCGCCTTCCGAGCTTATCATACTCGTATTCCGTGTACCTGCTTTCCGGGTCAACTGTTTTGGTCACACGGCCGGCAGTATCGTAATAGGTGACGGTCTCCGCATTAATATAGCCGTCTCCCACACCGTAGTCCCGTGTCACCTTGGTGACCAGTCCGCGCGAATCGTATTCATACAGGGTCTCCTTTTCCATGGCGTCCACGAATTTCGTGACCCTGCCCGATCCGTCGCGATGGTATTCCCCTTCCTCTCCAAACATGCCTCCGCCGCTTCCGCAGCCTCCGCAGCCCCCTCCTCCGGGCTCCCCGGTTATTTCCGTTATCCTGCGGACACTGTCATACTTGTATACGGTCTCGTTATCGTTCGGATCCTTTTCACCGGTCAAAAGGCCGATCGAGTTATAAAAGTATTTTGTCTTGCCGCCTTCCGCGTCCTCACGCGTGCACAGACGGTCAAGGCTGTCGTATATGAATTTAGTTTTATGCTGGTTCTCATCCTCCATTGTCAGGCGGTTGCCCCAGTTATCGTAGCTGAAGACAATCGTGTGGTCCTCTTCGTCGGTCTGTGTTATAAGCCTAAAGTCTGAGTCGTATTCGTATGTGATGAAGTTGCCGTCATCGAACGTCTTTGTGACAAGCATGCCGTATGCGTCATATTCGTATATGGTTTCCAAATCGAGCCCGTCAGGGTCCTTTATCATTGTGCGGACGTTATGGTCGTTGTCATAGATCCATGTGGTTGTAAGGGCTAGGCCGTCCGGGTCAATTATTTCTTTTGTCCTGTCGTTGTTGGAATCGTATTCGTATACGGTCACGAGGTTAAGCCCTGTGGGGTCTTTTACCACTTTTGTGAGGTTGAGGTTGTCATCCCAGTAGGATTCGGTTTCAAGGTCGTCTGTGCTGTTAAGGTGCTGTATCGTCTTTGTCCTCCTCATTTCAGAGTCGTATTCGTATTCGTACTGTTCGACACGTGTCTCTCCCTGCAGGTAGCCGCGGGAGTAGGGTTTCATGAGGTTCGTGGATTTTATGACGTACCCGGTCTCACCGGAAGGCTCTGTCTGGGTTATCAGGGTGTCGCCTTCCAGGTAGTCCCATTCCTGGTCGAATGTTTTACTGTCTTTGTCCGTGACCCGTGTTATGCGCCAGCGGTTGTCATAGGCGTATACGTCGGTTTTCTCATCAGGGTATTCCTTTTTGGTTATGTTGCCCACGCTGTCCCATTTGAGGCCAAGGTATTCATTTGCATTTATCGATGCTTGTGTGAGAAAATTATCTCCATCATATAAATATGTCCAGCTCCGGGTCTCGGTGTTCATGGTGGAGGTCATGGTTATGACCCGGTCGCTTCCGTCATAGTCGAATGTGTATGTCAGGCCGCTGTCGTATGCCACTTCTGTCATTTTGAAAGCGTCCCCGTCATAGGAAAGGGTGATCTTGTTGCCTTCGGGGTCCTCTATTTCCTCAAGCCTGTAGTATTCCGTATCCGGCACTGCACCGAATGTGCGCTTGTATCCTGTTTTGTCCGTGTATATGAATTCGCCGCTTACTTTTTCGAGTGTGCCGTACCATACTTCCATAGGGGTTTCATTGGGCGTGTACGTGCCTGAGTCTTCCTCATATTCGTGCGATGCCTTAAGGTAGGCAAGTGTCATGATTGCGTCCCCGGATGCGACTTCGCGCACCGTGTCCATGAATATGTTCCGCACGCAGTAGCCGTACGTGTCTATGAGTGTGCTGAACCAGCCCGAGTCGTATACGATTAGGTGGGTGGCTGCGTTCGGCTTGCCGCTGGCATACCCGGCAAGGCCGCCGCCTGTTGCGTTTGCTGCGTCTATGGTTTCGTTGGCTGCTGTGCTTACGCTTTTTTGGCATTTGTCACCTATAACTACGCAGGGGCCATCAACACGGCAGTGGTTTTTGCCTGCTTTCGCGTCTGCCTGACCGTCATCTGCTTTCATTTCGTCTTTGTCAAAACCGCATTCCCCGCTTTCCAGGCATCTGCAGCAGCCGGTTTTCCCGCCGGTCTTATCGTCGCACCCTGTGTAGGAGTTACCGCCTATGGTGACCGTGACCGTGTACCCGGAATCCTGATCACCGTCCTCTTCGAACACGCCGTGGCTTCCGCTTCCGGTTATGCTTCCGCCTGTGCAGGACCATGTGATGTCGTCGTCGTAGTCGCTCATGTGCACGTCGTCTCCGCCCATCTCGTCCACTATGCCGTCAGAGCCTGCCCACCATACCTGTCCCTCGAAACGCCTGATGTCATTGAGGAAGATTAATGCTCCGTCACCGTAGGTTTTTCTGGCGTAGCAGTCTGACATTTCCACTTTTTCGTAGTATCTGGATGCTACAGGTCCCCAGGTTTCATCCTGTTCATCTTCGTTTTCTACAGCCCGTGCCTTAAACTCCGTGTCATCCGATATTGTGGGCTTGTTCTGGTCGTCATATTTATTAGAATTTTTATCCGGGATGCTGCCATCTGTGGTATAGTAGATATTGTCTGGAGTTGGACTTGCAGAAAGTTCTATTGTCAGCGGGGAATCACCAGAATAAAACCACTCTTGGTCTGGGTCGATGTCTACAACAGGCCCGGTCTCTCCGAAGTCGATATTGTCGTTATTGCCGGAGTCGTAATTGGTATTAGTCTCTGCATCGAGCGTGTGGTTGCTTTTACACGCAGAACAGTCTTTGAAGTCAATGTAGCTGAAAGATTCTGTGCCCACGTCAAAATAATATTGGGTGCCGCTGGTTGAACTTACCAAGTCTATCTCGTTACCGCTCCCGCTTGCACCGGTAAGCGTGAGCGTGCCAAAGGCAAATGTGTCGCCAGCGCTGAAGGTCAGGGTCTCTCCATCCTCCTCGCATTCGAGCGTTTCGAATTTCATCGTGCCTGTCAGTGTCTGGCCTGTGCCGTTTAGGATTACCGTTCCGTTGTCGAAGTCCGGATAAGAAGAGCCTGAGACCGTTATGCTTCCTGCAAGATTGAGGTCTTTTGTGTTGAGGTCTATACCTTCGCTGTCCGTGTATGTTATGGTGCCGTCCACGTCCAGGTTGTCAGCGAGTTTGATGATGGTGCCCGAGTCTATGGTGAGATGGTTGAACGTGGAGCCGCCCGAGGTTATGGTCTGGGTCCTCGTAGCTATACCAGAGGTGCCGTTGAGCTTGACCGTGTTTGATGATGTGGTGGTGAAGGTGTCTGAGTTGGTGAAGCTTCCTGTAAGCTCCAGCTGGTTTGAACCCGTTATAAATTCACCTTTGGTTATGGTGAAGTTCCTCTTTATTTTTATGGCCGAGGTCTGCGTTACTGTGTCACTACTGTTATCTTTATTTATCACTACATGGGGAAGCAGGCCCGATGCACCGTTTACGGTCTGGGCACTGCTTCCGTTGAATTCCACTGTTCCTGTACCGTAATAGCCCGTGCCGTCAAAGCCTGCCCCTACGATCACGGCTCCCTGGACCTGTATGGTGCCGCTTGCTAATTCGCCCTCGGTGAGTGTCAAGGTGCCGTCCACGTCCATGGTATCGGTCACGGTAAAATCGGTCAGCGTTGAGCCGCTGAGTTCGATGTTGTTGAAGGACATGCTCTCGGAGTCAGCGTCTATGGTGACGCTGCTGCTGCCCTTGAATACGACCGTGCTGCTGCCTGCGGACACGGTGCCTGTGGTGTAGGTCCAGTTGTTCATGACCTGGATTGTGTCGGCAATGGTGAGGGTTCCGCCGGTCTTGGCGATATCGATTGAGGGGACGTTGCCTGTACCGGTGTTTGCGTTCAGGGACTGACTGCCGGAACCGTTGAATTTTATGGTACCGGTGCCGCTCACGTAGGTTGTGTCCGTGGTTTTCACGTCGCCTTGCACCGCTATTATGCCGCCGTTGATGTAGCCGATGTTGGTGATTGATAGATCGCCCCCTACGTTCATGGTGTCTGTCACGGTCACGGTCTTGTTGCTGCCCGGAGCAAGGTCCACGTCGAAGAATGACATGCTGCCCGAGTTTATGGTAAGAGTGGCACCGGGTACCAGGATACTGTCCTGGGCGTCCACTGTGCCCCTGCTCCAGGTCCACCCCTGGGAGCCCATCAGCTTGATGGTGTCATCCATGTACAGCGTGCCTGTGGTTTTGTTGACCTTGATCGCCACAAAGTTGCCGGTTCCACCACCCCCGCCCGCACTCAGGGTCTGGCCGGAAGCGCCGTCAATTTCTATGAGACCCGAGCCAGAAACATAGCTGGTGTCCGTGCTGGTGATGTCGCCCGCCACGGTGATGGTGCCGGTCTGGATGTGGCCGCATTGGGTGATGGTCAGGTCACCGTTCACGTCCACGGTCCCGGATACGGTCACGGTCTTGTCCCAGAGACCGTCGATAACAAGGTCGTTCAGGGTGGCGTCCCCCGTGCTGATGGTGGAACTGCTGCCGTCCAGGGTGATCTGCCCGGAATTCTGGGTACAGTCATCGTCCGAGATGGTCAGGTTGCCGGCAACCTGGATGGTGCCGCCGCTGAGCGTAGTAAGATCCGTGACAGTAAGATCACCGTCAATGTCCATGGTGTCCGTTACGGTGATGGTAGACCCGAAGCCGGCATTGAAGGTGACATCATTAAAGGTCATGCTTCCGGAGTTTATTGCTGCACTGCTGCCCTTGAATACGATGATGTTTTCATTGTCTATGGAGAGGGTGCCTGTGGTGTAGGTCCAGTTGTTCATGACCTGGATGGTGTCGGCAATAGTGAGGGTTCCGCCGCTCTTGTCGATGTCGACGGAGGGAACGTTGCCTGTACCTTCGCTTGCATTAAAGGACTGGTCTTCCGAGCCGGTGAATTGTATGGTGCCGGTGCCGCTCACGTAGCTGCTGTCCGTGGTGATTACGTCGCCTTGCGCTGCTATGGTGCCGCCGTTGATGTAGCCGATGTCAGTGATAGAGAGCGTGCCGGTAACGTTCATGGTGTTTGTCACGGTCACGGTCTTGTTACTGCCCGGAGCAAGGGTCACGTTATTGAATGAGTCGGTTCCCGCGTCTATGGTCATGGTGGCACCAGTCACCAGGGTGCTGGTCTGTGCGTACACGTCGCCCTGGCTCCATGTCCAGCCCTGCGAGCCGACCAGCTTGATGGTGTCTTCCATGTACAGGTCGCCAGAGGATTTGTTGACCTTGATCGCCACGAAGTTGCCGGTTCCACCACCCCCGCCCGCGCCAAGGGTCTGGTCAGAGGTGCCGTCGATCTCTATGAGGGCAGAGCCCGAGGCATAGCTGGTGTCCGTGCTGGTGATGTCGCCCGCCACGGTGATGGTGCCGGTCTGGATGTAGCCGCATTGGGTGATGGTCAGGTCGCCGTTCACGTCCACGGTCCCGGAAACGGTCACGGTCTTGTTCCAGAGACCGTCGATAACAAGGTCGTTCAGGGTGGCTGACCCGGTGTTGATGGTGGCGCTGCTGCCGTCAAGGGTGATGGTGCCCGAATTGTGGGTAAAGGTGCCGCCTGAAACGGTAAAATCCCCTGATATGTACAGGGTGCCGGATGTGGATGTAAATGTGCCGCTGGACTGGGTGAAGTCGTTATTGATATCTATGGTTGAACTTCCGCCTGTGAATGTGCCGCCGGATTGGGTGAAATCGTCATTTACATCTATGTCTGAATTCCCACCCGTAAACGTGCCGCCCGCTATAGTGAAATCATCGCTGCCTACGGTTATATCGTTCCCGTTACTCTGGGTCAGTGTGTTGGAGAATCCTGCAGTAAGGGAGAGGCCTGAGACATTTACATTGGTGTCCGTTGTGCAGGACGCGGGAGAATTTGAATCAAAGATGGCAATGTCGCTGGAACCGGGCACTCCTGCTCCACCAGTTCCGCCGGAGCTGGTTGACCAGTTTGAGGATGTATTCCAGGATCCGTCAGTTCCTACAAAGTACCTGTCCGCTCCGCTAACGGACGCAGCGAAACAGACGATCACGGCACACACAGCAACTAATATCCTTCTCACCATCGTTTTCCCTTTCAAAAAAATAAAATATAGCATTTATTTATAATTTCAATCATGTTTTATTCTTTTTCTGAAGATCCTTTAACTTCTCCACGAAACGAGTGTCAGCCTCTTTTGCCTGTTCCCTTACCTGTTTCGGTACGCTGGGATTGGACATGAGGCTCAAACATTCTATGTGGCCCTTCATGTATTGCTTCATCTTTTCAAGAAGTTTTATTTTGCCCTGTACAGCGCGAGTATATTCGTGAATGGTATTGGCGTTATTCTTTGCGCTTGAGTATTCCCTGAGCGCTCCCTCGCGGTCGCCCGCCTTTTCAAGTATACGGGCAAGCCGGAGGCTGCCGCTTGCACTGGGACGCCTGAGGAATTCCATCCATTTTTCCGCTTTTTTCTTTTCCCCGTGCTCCAGATATATTTCAATTAGCATTTCAGCATACTGATTTCTGTTCTCGCTTATGCCTGTGGCAAATTCCTCAAGAAGCTTTGCAGCCTCAAGGCCTTTTCCCTGAGATAGAAGCATGTCCGCAAGGCGTTTCCGGGCTTCACGGTCTGCAGGATCCGCTTGTGTGAGCTGTGCGTAGAGCTGCGCGACTTTCTTTCTGTCGCCCTCGATGTTGTATATTGTAATGAGTTTTTTTATCTGCTCAGGTGTACGATATCCTGTTTTCTTTTCAGGTGCGCATTCTTTTTTGAGGTTTTCGAATGTTTCCCCGTTTTTGTGTATTGCGCATATTCTCTCCCAGAGCATGAGACGGCCTTTGTCTGTCTTTATCTTTTTCATGGCAGCGCGGGCCCGCGTTTCAGCTTCCTCGGGTTTCCCGTCTTCCATCAGGTGATTTACAATGCGGTACGTAAACAGGGCATATTTTTCCGGGCTGAGGTGTGCTGCCTTTTCAAGGTTTGAAATAAATTTCACCGTGTCCCCTTTTTCCCTGTACAGGTGACTGAGAAGCTCATGAGCACGGCTTTTGTCAGCCGGATTTTCAGCAGCCTTTACAGCACGCTCAAGTGCCTGTGCTGCTTTATCCAGCTCTTTCTGTCTGAATTTCAGTTTCCCAAGCCTGTACCAGTAGTCCCAGGTTTTTTCCTGAGCAGGCTTTTCAGGTTTTTCTGTTTCTTTGCATGAAACCGGGGAAGGAGTGAGCAGTATTATTAGCGATAAGAGTAGTAAAAATATTCTAAGCACGAATATTCTTTTCGCTGCGTCGCAGAGCTCCTTGGTTACGTAGGGCCGAAAGCAAAGCAGTTTGCTTTCTATCGCTTCGCGATGCCCACTCACCCTAAAAAATTCAAATGACAGAAAAACAAAATTCAAAACAATCCTCACATGACCATTATGCACTTTTGTCTTATAGAGGGCGCAGGAATGATACTGTTTGTGATTTCCACCAGGTTCCAATATCCCGTCTCTCCTCTTCATCCACTCGAAAACAGCCGTTTTGCAGCGATGCCTTTTTTTTCATATTTTCTTCTATTGCAGGCACTGCATACTCAATATACATACTCCTGAAAGCTTGTCAAGGACTTTTTTTATTTTTTTTTAATGAATGTCCCTTTTATTCCCGATATTTGTTTATATTTCTATTGTTTTCAACAGCTTGCAGCTATTGCACATTTCTGTTTTTTTTTCTGCGGTTTGCCGATTACCTATCGGTGATTTATGAATGACAATTGATAAGGATGAAGAGGATTTTTGAAAAGCTGCCGGAGCCGTAAAGGAGGCGGTGGATCAGGCAGTGAAATTATATTTTGAAGAGCCTATATCTCCCTTTCATTTCCCTGAAAATACTAAACTATCAATATTCTCATTTTTCATTTCATATATATACTAATCTACATTTGTTTCAATATAATTTTGATCATGAAGAATCTCTTGATTATCACCCACAATATATTTTAACCAATTTAGACAATCAACATCAGAATCTATATCTAAGCTTTTTACAAACTTATATGCTTTTAAAGGTTTGTCTTTTCCCTTCAAATTTATACCATGAGCATCCTCAAAATTATTTATATGAACATACCTTCTAGCTAAACCAGCTGCTTCATTAATTTTCCCTTGTATACGTTCATTTAACGTCCATGCTGAATTAGTATTATCTGAAGAATTTAACCTTGTATCTGTATCGTGAATAATAAAATGCTTAATACGAAAAGCAGTCAAGATTTCTTGGAAAAATGGGATATTATTTTTGGATGCTGTATTAAGAACAAATATCTCAGCTTCAGAGAACAATCTATTAAGGAGATCTCTATACACTATTGTTTCTGTGTCCCCTTCAACTAACAAAACAATATCTGCATAAAAAACTTCACAAATATGCGGATTAAAACGGTTTATCATCTGAACTCTGTTTCTGGTCTCTTCGTCTCTTTGAAAAAGAGTATCATCAATTTGAAAAGTATGTGTTTCTTCATTAGCATCCTTTGTAATTCTTACCAAGGATGAATGAGGTTTTGATATATCAATCATTAGGGGAGAATGTGTTGCACATAATATCTGATAAGGACTACTTTCAGCCAAATTGTATAAATTCTGCCTTAATTTAAAAGCTACTTTGGGATGAAGACAAAATTCTGGTTCTTCGAAAAGAATTATATATTCCTTGCGGGTTGTAGTCGTTGCTTTTTGCAGAAAAGCCAAAAAGTTGAATAGTGCTTGTCTTATAACCCCATGACCATACTCAAGAAATGTTTCTTTTCTCTCTATTCCTTCTTTTGAAACATGAATCGAATAGTTTTTTTTAAAAGAATCTTCTAATTTAATATTCTCTTCATGTTTAGCTTCGATTTTTAGAGTCAAATCTGCAAAAACTTTCTGGAAGTTTTCATTTAATTCATAATTAAGCGTTTCAACAGCTTCTGTGCCAGCAATTTTTTCTTGTAGTGTTTTAATCCCAGTTATTAAACTTTCAAATTCATCAGGAAAATCTTCTTTAACTTTTTTTATAAACTCCCGTTGCATCATTTTATTTACTTTATCCTCTAAGGAATCCTCATCTTCCATCGCATTGATTGCAATGGGAGTTGGAGTATATTTCTGGAATTTTTGATGCAAACCACCGAATCCATTTCTAATGTATTGGTTTTCTATTGGTGAAAAAGTTTCTTTACTAAACGTTTGACCTTCAGAAACCCATTTCTTTCTAACTTTTACAAGAGAATTATTATCAACCCATTTACTAATCCAATCCGGCTCTTCAGAGCGGCCAGACCCAGTTAAATCGGTATCTTGCTCATCTTCATCTTCTTTTAAGAAAATACCTTCTATCTCTATAGGTAAATCTGATGAGTGATTATAAAAATCCTCACGATATGCTTTTTGCGTTGAGTTAACAAAAAATTCATAAGCACGTAAAAATGTTGATTTTCCGACATTGTTCTGACCAATAAGATATATAATATTCGATTTTGAAAAATCAATTATATTATTATCTCCTTTTAGTCCTCGGAAATTCTTAATTTTTAATTCTATCAATTTCATTTTTATTCCTTATTTTCAGCCAAAACCTTTTTTGCTTCTTTTAAATCAATTTTTGCATGATGTCCATGTTTTTCTAAAAGATGCAACAGATTTGATCCACTTAATAAAGTTAAGGGTTTTCCTTTTGCAAATTCATATGCATCCGGACCATAATCTGCTGTTGTTACTAATAATCCTTTTGTTGCCCCTTCGTTTACTACAGTACCATATAGATCTCTTACAGCTGAAACGCCTACTGTATTTGTATACCGTTTTGCCTGTATTACAATTTTTCCTCCCCGTATAGGGTCAGGGTCAAAAGCAATTGCATCCACACCGCCATCCCGGCTCGCCTGGGTTACTTTTACTTCACCCCCATTCTGGCTGAATTCTTTTTCAAATATCTCTCTAATTAAATGCTCAAAATCTTCCCAATCCATTGCAGCAACATTAGTTGCTTCATCAAGAGTATCAGCAACGTCATAACTATCTACAAATCGTTTATCTGTTTTGCTGATCTGCAATATCGGCTGAACAGCAGTCAAAGTACTTAATTTACTACTGGCAACCCCTTTTAAATTCTTGAAACATTGCTTAGGATCAACATTAGCCAGTTCTATCGCCATAAACTCACTTTTATTCGCCTGTATACTTAGAATGCATTTGTTTTCTTCTTTTCCAGTCGCTTTATTTATGCTATTATCCCATCCGTTAAATGAAACTGCACTCAGAGCATCAGCGGCATCCGCTTCAAACAACTCATGGATTGTCCTTAGAGCTATTTGATATATTGCAGAATCATACATCTTATTAAAAGCAGATTCAGAAATGTATGACTCTTTCAATTCCTTCCGGGATGCTATATATTTTACCTCCTTTATCCTTTGGAAACATTCCTTAGAGGGTAATTGGTATTCTACTATTAATATTTGGTTTTCCGGATTATATTCTATTTCGAAATCCTTTGGAAAACTGTCCGGATATTCTGAATTGTTTAAAACCATTTCACAATATTCTGTGACAGCGATACTGTCTTCCTTTAGATACATTTCTTTTAGGGTGTCTATTTTATCATTATATTCTTTTTGTTTTTCATGGTATTTTTCCTTCTCCATTTCCCATTTTTGTACAGCCTGATTCCAATCGTCCAACAGAGCTATGTATTCTCCGTCTATTTCTTTATTATATAATTCAATTTTATCTTTCTGTTTTTCCCAGTTTCTAACTGCATTATTATAGTCTGTTTCAGTTTGGTCTATTTTTCTTTTCCTTAATGGTTTAAATATCAATTCCAGAAGATTAAAATGAGGAGTAAATGCAGGAGAGCTTTTATTGGGCTTAGAAGCAAGTTTTTTATATTTATCTTTTTCCGGTTTTGGGGGTTCAGGGACACTAAACCCATCTTTATTCTTAATGCTCTCCCAATCAACAGTATCATCAATTGATAATGTATGTAGCAATAAATTATCAATCTGTTTCAAGGCTTCTTCTGCTTCAATTGTTCTTCGTTCTGCTTCGCCTAAATTTGCATTTTTTTCTCTCTCCTTAGCTTTTTTATCTTGAAGTTTATTCCATTTCTCCATCCATTTTCGACCTTGCATCTCCGCTTTATTTACCAAAATACCTGTTTCTGGTGCAGATATTAATTTGTGTTCATTAAGTCCGGAATGAGACATCTCTAATGAGTATTTTAATATTTTTGTTCCAGCGACATTCCAATGTGCTGTTGGATCACTTATCTTAATGTATTCATCACTCATAATCCTCTCCTTGAATCCGGATATGATAGTGTCATTATTCTTATCCTTACTATACTATAATTAAATTACTTATTGTCTTTTATAACTTCTCCGCAATGCGGGCATTTCCTAAGTTTCTTCTTTTTCTTCTCAATAGCTTCTACAAATCCTCCTCCTAATATACCTGCAGGTAGTGCAAACATACCGATCCCAAGAATAGCGATAACTGCCCCAAGCATCTTACCAAGAATTGTAACCGGATATACATCCCCGTATCCTACTGTTGTCAAAGTAGCAACTCCCCACCACATAGAAGCAGGAATACTAGAGAAAACTTCGGGCTGATTCTCGTGTTCCACATAATACATAAGACTGGAAGCTAATACCAGCAGGATCGCTCCTACTGCAGCCGTAATTACAAGCTCCTCTTTTTTATTTCTTATTACATCTGTAAATATTTGGACAGAATCTGAGTACCTTCCCAGTTTAAACAGCCTGAAAAGCCTGAATAATCGGATCGCTCTTATGAATCTAAGATCTACTGTTATAATCATAGGGAGATAAAACGGCAGTATCGCCGCCAGGTCAATCAGGGCAAAAGCAGTACATGCAAACCGTATACGGTATTTGACGGGATGATTGTCATAGCTTTCAGCAGATGTACATGTAATGATCCTGAGCAGATATTCTATAGTAAAAATTATCACAGAAACTAATTCAAAATACTTAAATAAAGTACTATACTGAGCAGAAAGACTATCGATAGTCTCAAGCATAACTGCTATTACATTCAGGAAAATTAATATCATTATAGATATATCAAATATCCTGCTTAGCATATCATCTTTGTCTGCGACTTCAAGAATTTGATATATTCTCTTTTTCACTAACCACTTATCCTTCTCCAAAATGTTTTTGGTCATCTTTCATGCATCTACTCCCTTTTTAAAAATGCAATCTATGCTATTTTATTATATATCAAAATAACAGACTATGCAAATATTTTCTTATTCTTTTTTTTGAATTTATCAGCTTTTATGTTTATTTAAGCGAAGTGTATTGAAGTGAAGAATTTATTAAGCATGCATTAAATGCTTTTTTAGTGAGTATAAAACGCCATATTATGCATTCTAACTGAATAATCGGTTATACATCAGAATCCTCACAAAAACGTGATAAAAAGCGGCTCTGCAGAGCTGCTTTGCTCCTTTTTTTGAGCCATGGGGCTTTTGAAACCATTTCATCCCATACGTTCTTCGGTTTTTTCATGTCTGCCGGAGTGATCACGACAAGAGGTATGTTTGCCTTTTTTGCCAGGGCCTTTTTTGTCGTTATTCCCCGTTTGTATTTCCTGACCAGCCAATTTTTGCGTTTAGACCAAAGGCCTGCATATTCAAGCCAAAGGGAGGAGAAGTGCGGAGTGCAGAGTTCGGAGTGCGGAGTGCAGAGTTCGGAGTGCGGAGTGCAGAGTTCGGAGTGCGGATTTTTGCGGGCTTGTGGAGATAAGAGAATAAAGTCACAGTCTTTTTCCGTGTATTTTTTGACGTTCTTCTGACCGGGGTATATCACATCATGCATATGGTCCATGCCCACAATATCATACATCCAGTCATCCATTAAAGCCTCAGCCAGAGAGTGATTCCGGTGGCCATGCAGGGACATAACATCCTCCAATGAATTCAGCCCCCTCATGCAGTCATCAGGCGATACATCAAATCCCGCATCCTTTAATATCCAATACAGAGTGGGGATATATGCTCCAGGCAGCCCCTTCTGTATTGGCAATCCCTCCGGCAGTTCACTGATGAGAGATGCCCAATGCCCGGTGACAGACTCATTGGATGGTTCATAATACTCAATAAGCCCTCGTGCCCTTTCTTTTATGTACAAAAGAGTAATCCTGTCAGTGCCTCCCGCTTTTTCAACCAGTTCCCTGATCTTCCTGACACGTACTTTTCCGGACTGCCATGATACGGGATCCGGCACATCATAGCCTGCTTCGCGGAGAAGGGATCTGAAGCCCAAACCGGAATGGTTCAGAAGGCCTTTAAGGCCTATGCGTTCGAAATCATCACAGGTGACCCGGCCAGGCCTTTTGCCCAGCCTTTGGATAGCCTGCCTGACCGCCCTTTTCCTGTATTCGGGTTTGTCCCATGTTCCGTCCGGGACAAAGGGGACATCAAGGAGGTTGAGCTCCCCGTAATGGGTTTCGAGCATTTCCAGCCTGTCCTTATAGTAGATCTCAAGGGTCCTGCCGCCGTTTTCACGGATCATCATACCCCCGATCTCCTCCGGTTCGATCCTGTATTTGCGAAGAAGGGAATCAAGAAATTCTTTCTGATTTTCCTTCTTTTTCCAGAATCCCCTGGGTTTTTGTTTTTTCATTGTACCTTTCTTACTACCTTACCTTGGAGTCTTTGTGGTTACTTTTAATGTGCCCATCACCACAAAGGCAGTTTCAAATTATTTTCATGTCTGTATTCCAATATCCTTATAGCCTTTTTTATTTGATGCCTAGCTCCACCATTTTTTTCTTTTTTTAATGCCCTCTTTAAATAAGGTACAACAGATATATCACCATAGAAACGAAGCGTAAAAGCAGCGTTCTGTCTTATTATAGGGACTTCATCTTCCAGGTTTTCTATTACTAAAGGAATAAATCGTTTATCTTTTTTTAACTCCTTATTTCCTTTAATAATATAAAACAAAGAACTAAAAGCATTGGTCCTGATAGTATCATTACTGTCCCTTGAATATTTTAAACAAAATTCAAATGTATCTTGCTCTAAACGATATTCATTATGTCTATCAAAATGCCAATATTCCTTTTCCGGCACTCTCAACATACCTTTACCCACCAGCCATAATGAAAGGTTCTTATTCAGCCATTTACACTGACTGTCTGCAAAATCCCATTTTTTTTCAATCGATACTGTCAAATACCCAAGCCAGTTATGAAGTACCCATAAAATACCAGCCAAGACTACAGCTATAACTCCAAGCCACACTGTGCCTTTTAGTATTGTATGGCCCGGCTTTTCCTGGGAATCCACTTCGGAATTGTATTCCTTCTCTCGGTCTACTATTTCTCTACTGCTGTTTTCTCTATTTTCTGGTTTTTCGATACTATTATTTACATTTTCCATTTAATTTAAAATATCTTCTTTATCCATTCTTTTCACTTCAAACATCACTTCTGTCCCCGGATTTGCCAAACTATTCCTGCCTAATGCTGACTTTTACTTTATAATCACTATCACCATTAATATCTGAAAAAATGTTATGAGCTATCCTGCCGATAGAGGTCCATGATTCAGGAGGGATTTTAAATGAATTAAAATTGCCTTTCTCACAATCCTCTATCTCCCACTCATCAGGAATTTGATATTTATTTTTTATATCATCAACATTTTCATCCTGTAATAAAGGCATATATTTTAAACAGTATAAACCTCTCCCCTCAAAACTCGGATCAGATATATGTATAAAATTTTCCTCTAATGTATCAGTAAACACTAAATAATTTCTGTTTGCTTGTGCCATTAATCCTTTTAGCTCATCAATAAATAGTTTTTCACTGCCTTCCTGCAATTCTGAGAATTTCGCAGACGTCATTTGTTTAAAAGAAGCGATTAATACAGTAGCTATAAATCCAACAGCCGCAACTAAAGAAAATACTCCCAAATACATGCAGATATGCAAAAAATCAGCCATTTCTTTCCCTTAACCATTAAGCAAAGCACCCCCCGGAATATCAGTATCATGTCGCCGGATTACGATTTGCATTAAAGCACTTAAGTCTCGGAAGAACAGTATGTTATGACTATTCCCTGCTGTTTATACAAATTGCATTAAAACACTTTCAAGCCCAATAAGGGAGATATCGCGCATACCGCGTGGACGAGGACCCGGAGTCGTCCTGTCTGATTAATCCTGCATCTTTGGTCGCCCCAATAATAAGCGATACGGTTGCCGCTTTAGATTCATCAAGGCCAAAACGTTCTCTTAGTGTCTGATTTGACATTTGCTGATTGCTGACATACAGCAAAGCACAATGCTGGTAGCAGGCTCGGATCCGGTCTGATTTATTCATATCAGAGAATTCCTGATGTGCAAAAATGATGGCAGAGGTGCGGGTTCCGCTAATCCTAAAGTCCGGGGCACCATAACGGAGGTATTCTGCTATAATCTTTTTTATTCTTTCCTTTCTTTCCAACTCCGCAATCCGAAATCCGCATTCCGCGTTTTGTCAGCCGTTCAGGCGTTCAGTGCTTTCATGATGTACTGGTACAAGGAGGTGACCGTCTGTGCATGGTCTCCCCGGAAGTAGAATCCCTTCCCTTTGAAAACACCGGGTATCCGGTTGACCACGCTCTTCTGATCGCGCAGGTAGTAGCTGTGCTGCGATTCGTCTCCTGCACTATTTTCTTCCTGAACCGGCCTCAGGTCGAAATCACCCGTGAATATGCCTTGAGGAGGAGCCCCTGTATTGGCAGCCATTGATACAGCTTTAAGCAGTACTTCCGGCCCTGTTACAGCAGAACCTATGTTAAGAAAAACGCCTCCCTCGGCGCATCTGCGTACCTCCTCCGCCAGAATGAGAAAATCCCTGCCTGATGTCCTGCCCTTGGCGCCGGGGTCGAAATTAGCGTGCTGATCTGTTATGTCCGTGCCGATCGAGGCATGCACTGTTGCAGGGCATCCGCTTCGCAAGGCCCGTGCAAAAATATTCACATCCCCGTACTGGAACCCGTCATACGGTTTTAAATACGTTCCTGTGTCCGAAAACCTGCTGAACACAGCGTCCAGAACCGTTTTCCTGAAGGGTTCATCTTCTATCAGCCTTCCCATGGATTCCCCGAACCCGTATCCCAGCCGGTCCCCTTCAGTGAGTGCCTGGTTTATATATACCCCGGTTTCAAAGGCCATACCGAACTCCCCGGCAGGCAGGGCCTCCACCACGTTCTCGGAGGAAGAGCCTGTAAGCGCCAGTTCGAAGGCATGTATGGCGGAAGCTCCGTTCGTTCCATACAGCGTGACAATACCGCGTTCCATACAATCAATGAAAATGGGAGCAAGGCCGTTCTTTATCGGGTGTGCCCCGGATATCAGTATGACCGGCTTCCCTTCCCGGGAACATTCAGCAATTCTGCAGGCAAGCTCTTCAAGTTCGTCCGATTCATATGCTACAGGGGAATCAAGCAGTTCTTCGCATACGGCGAAGCTGTTGACGTCCACTTTGCTTTTTCTCTGCGCGAGAGGATATGTGGATATTTTTGAATTATCGAAGAGGGTCATTTTTTATCCTAAAAAAAAGGAACCACGAAGGCACGAAGTTAGTTCAAGGTTCAAGGTTCAAGGTTCAAGGTTAAAAGAGCAAGAGAAGGAACCACGAAGGCACTAAGACACTAAGTTAGTTACAAGTTGGCCGGCAAAGCCGGCAGTCGAAGGTCGAAAGTCGCCCCGAGGGAATACTCGGGACCAGCAGAGCTGGAAAGTCAAAGGTCGAAGGTCAAAAGTCAGAAGAAGTAAGTAGTTAAGAGTTAAGAGAAGAGAAAAAATATCGAACACCGATTTGCGATTGCGGAATGCGGAGTACGGATTCCGGAATTTAAAGAAAAAATAAATTAAGACAAAAAAGAAGAGAAGAGAACAAGAATAAGAAGATACGATGGGAGCACGGTCTTAAGACCGTGCACTACCTTGGGGCGGACACACGGGTCCGCCCCTACATAATGACCGATGACCAGTGACGCAGCAAAGCTGCCGCCCAGCACTCCAACACTCCAGTACTCCATCACTCCAGTCTTATAAAATATATTTCGAAAGGTCCTCGTCTTCGGCGATCGACGACAACTGCTCCTCGACCATCTTTTTATCCACTTTGATTTTGGTGCCCGGCATGTCAGGAGCATTGAATGAAATGTCCTCAAGCAGTTTTTCCATAATGGTATAGAGCCTCCGGGCCCCGATATTAACCGTTTTGTTGTTCACGCTGAATGCAATATCGGCCAGCTTCTCCACAGCGCCGGCAGTAAATGTAATGTTTACGTTTTCCGTTTGTAAAAGAGCCGTATACTGCTTTACTAACGCGTTGTCCGGTTCCTTCAGTATCTGAATAAATTCATCCCGCCCCAGGGAATCGAGCTCCACCCGTATCGGGAACCTTCCCTGAAGCTCGGGCATGAGGTCGGATGGCTTGTTTTTGTGAAATGCTCCCGCAGCTATAAACAGTATGTAATCTGTCTTCACATTTCCGTACCGTGTGGCAACAGTCGTTCCGTCAACCAGGGGCAGAAGGTCCCTCTGCACTCCTTCGCGCGATACATCCAGGTCCCTGTGGGAGTCCTTGCCGCGTGCAATCTTGTCTATCTCATCAAGGAACACGATGCCCGAATTCTCAACCAGTTCAACTGCCTGGGATATGATCCTTTCCTTATTGATAAGTTTTTCAGCCTCTTCCTGGGAAAAGACCCTGACCGCTTCACCCACTTTCATCTTCTTGTTCTTTCTGGACCGCGGGCCGATGTTCTCAAACATGTTCTGAAGCTCCATCCCCATCTCTTCCATGCCCTGTCCTGAAAACACCTCTATCATCGGGGTGACAGCGGTTTCCATCTCGACTTCGATCTCCCTCTCGTCAAGCCTGCCTGCCCTAAGCTGCTGCCTCAGTTTCTCCCTGCTCTTTTCATTGCTTTCCGTTCCGGCGGAGGCTTCCTCTTCCAGGCCGATATCGGAAGGCAAACGTATCGGCTCCTGCCGCGGCATCAGTATGTCAAGCACCCGCTCTTCTGCGTTTTTCTGTGCCGTTTCCGCAACCTTCTGCTTTTCCCTGTTCTCAAGACGGCTCACGGAAGTCTTCACAAGGGACCTGACAATTGAATTGACATCCCCTCCGTGATATCCGACCTCAGTGAATTTGGTCGCTTCGACCTTTATAAACGGAGCGTCAATAAGACCTGCCATCCGTTTGGCTATCTCTGTTTTTCCCACGCCGGTAGGACCGATCATTATGATATTTTTGGGATATATCTCCTTTGAAATATCACCCTCTATACTCCTCCTTCTCCATCTGTTCCTTATCGCAATGGCAATGGCCCGTTTTGCCTGTTCCTGGCCGATTATATATTTGCCCAGATCAGCCACTATCTCTGAAGGCTTCATCTCTTTCATATCTCGAGCACCTTTACTGTGATGTCCTTATTTGTATACACGCACAGATCCCCTGCAATTCCGAGCGCGCACGTAACGATCTCCTCGGCAGAAAGGTCCGAATGAGCGATCAGCGCCCTTGCCGCGGCAACAGCATAATCGCCTCCGGATCCTATTCCTATGATCCCGTCATCAGGAGTGATGACATCGCCGTTGCCCGATATCAGGAACGAATCCTTTCTGCTCACTACATTGAGCAGTGCTTCGAGATTCCGCAGATATTTATCCGTGCGCCATGTCTTTGCCAATTCTATAGCAGCTTTTTTCACATTACCGCTGTATTCCTTGAGCTTACCTTCAAATTTATCCAGCAGAGTGAGTGAATCAGCAGTAGCTCCGGCAAATCCCACAAGCACGAGGCCGTCATACAGCTCCTGCACCTTGACCGCACCGTGCTTCAGCACGGTATCGTTCATGGTTACCTGGCCGTCCCCTCCGATAGCCGCCTGTTTTCCTTTGCGCACTGAAAGGATCGTTGTTCCTTTAATCATATACTTTCCTTTTAAAAACCAAGAAAGAAACCACGAAGACACGAAGACACTAAGTTAGTTAAAAGTTAAAAGAAAAAAAAGAAACCACGAAGACACGAAGACACTAAGTTAGTTCAGGGTTCAAGGTTCAAAGTTCAAGGTTGCAGGCCGGAGTCCGGTGGCCGTAGTCGAAAGTCAAAAGTCGAAGGTCTAAAGTCAAATTCTCCATTCGCCACTCGCCACTCGTCCCTCCCGGCTTCGCCGGATAGACAGGATCACCCCGAGCAGTACTACGTACTCTGCGGGGCCGTAGGCAGGATTAACAGGATATTAAAAAACAAGATAAAAAAAACAAAAAGAACAAGAAAAGAAGACTGACAGGATCACCCCTCCGGCCTGTATGACCTACGGGCAGGAAGCGCGAATGAATCGGGTAATGACAAAAAAGAAGAGAAAAGAATGTCGAACCCCGATTGACCTGTGCTGAAGCTTCGGTTTCCCCCTCATCTCAATCTTCTCCCTCGAAGGGGAGAAGAGGAGGGACGGAATGAGATTAATATAGAGGATTAACGATCCCCCGAACGAGTCGGAGGACAGGCTTGCGGGCAATGATACACTCTTGGAAATAATAAAATCTAAATTCACCACTGACATTCTTTCTCGGATATCTCTTCAACATTAACTCCGCGGGAGCTGAGGTATTCCGCGAATTCCGATGTTCCGTACAGCTCCATCCGGGCTGTATTCTCTGTGTAATCGCATTCTATGATCTCCGCAGACCTGCGGATCTGCGCGATCAGCTTTCCTTTTCTGACATCCACTTCGATCCTGAAAACCTGTCTGTGTTCCCTGATGATCCGTTTGAGCAGCGAAACCAAGGCATCCATATTCTCACCCTCCTGCACGGACACAATGACCGCCCTGTCACTCTTGCCTGCAAGGTCCCTTATGCATACCCTGTCCGGAGTTATATCAATCTTGTTGAATACACGGAGGATATCTATGTCCCCGCATCCAATCTCTTCGAGTATCGCGTCAACGGTCCTGATCCTCCTCTCTGCTTCAGGGGACGAGCTGTCTATCACATGAAGGAGAAGGTCCGCGTTCTTGGCGTGCATGAGTGTTGCCTTGAACGATTCTATAAGGTCATGAGGAATATGGTCTATAAACCCAACTGTATCGCTCAGAAGGATTATATTATTGTCTCCCAGATCAACCCGGGCTGTGCGCGTATCTATAGTTGCGAACAGTTCGTCCTTTACAGCCACTTTTTTTGAGGAGAGCCGCCTCATCAACGTGGATTTCCCTGTATTGGTATAGCCCACCAGCGCGACATTGTATTCATCGGACCGTGAGGAAATCCACCTCTCGATCCTGTCCTCTATTTTTGCAAGTTTCTTTTTGTACTGGCCGATCTGTCTGCGGGCAAGCCTTCTGTCCGCCTCAAGCTGTTTCTCCCCCGGACCCCGAGTCCCGATGCCCCCCTCCATCCTCGACAGATGTGTCCACATCCGTTTCAGGCGCGGAAGCTGATACTCGAGCTGGGCAAGTTCCACGGAAAGGCACGCCTGCCTCGTGCGGGCCCGGCTCGCGAATATATCAAGTATCAGTTCACTTCTGTCCACGACTTTACGCTCGAATGAATCCTCCAGGTTCTTGACCTGAACGGGAGAAAGCTCACTATTGAACACGATCAGATCGGGCCTGAGGGCCTCAATCCGTTTTTGTATATCACTGACCTTCCCCTTGCCGATAAAAAAAGCCGGATCGGGTGTTTTCCGGTGCTGAATAACCGTTTCGATCACCTCGCCTCCGGCAACGCAAATCAGGGATTCGAGCTCCTCCATTGAATAGCCGAACTGCTCTTTAGTCAGCTCCGTGTTGACACCCACGGCAAAAGCCCGTTCCCTCACCCGCTTACGTTCAGTCTTTTTCATAGAGCTTCAGCTTTTCCTGTATCTCCTCCGCACTGTGGAATCTTCCCCGGTTCATTCCGGGACACGATTCCGCAGTTGTGTCCCAGTGTTCCTTTTTCGAAAGTATATCCCTCCAGAAGGGCCATAACCGGCACTGCACGGGCCGGGCCGGATACACGGTGCACTGCCGCGTATCGCTGTTAAAAAATATGCAGTCACCGTCAGCCCGTTCTTTCAGAGAATATCTGTCGTATTCATATATCGTATATCTTTCAACAAACTCTTCATATCCGATGGTGAGGAAGTCAGCGATCCTTTGCCCCTCTCCCTGTTTGAGCCACACATATCCGGGTGCTCCCGTACAACAGGCCCCGCAGCCGGTGCATGAAAAATGGAGGCCTTCTGAATACCATTCAGCCATTTTCTGTGTTTTCCGGGGTTTTGCTCCTCTTTTTCTGCAGAGTTCTCAATCTCCTGAAATATTCCCTGATCCCGGGAATAATCCCGGCCAGAAGGTATATCCATATGGCTGCGAAAAACACTTCGACCGGCTTCCATATTATTACCAGAATAAAGAAGACCGAAAGGACAAGGAACGTGAAATTCTTCATTCGCGCGGTCAGTATGTTCCCCATATGCACGAAACGGATGCGGGAAACCATAAGAAGGGCTGCAACGAGAACGGCGAACGGGAAAATAGACTGGAAGAAATACACATACGGTACGATCCTGAACCAGGACGTCTCATGGTATTTCACGAAAAAAAGGATATTAGCCACGATAAAACCGCCTGCAGCCGGACTTGGAAGGCCGACCATGTATTGCGGAGGATGCTTTTTGGTCTCCACATTGTACCGCGCCAGACGCATTGCTGCGCAGAGAACGAACACAACCGAAACACCACCGAGAAGAAGCATGTTCCGCACCCCTTCCCTTTCCGAAGCGAATAACAGCATAACAAGGAACCTGTTCGCCACAAATGCCGGGGCCACGCCGAACGATATCACGTCAGCAAGTGAATCGAGTTCCTTGCCGAACGCGGATACCGCATCCAGCGCACGAGCGACCTTTCCGTCCATAACATCAAAGACCATTGCCGCAAAAATGAGCCAGCACCCCTGAGTAAGGAAGTTTATCGCTTCGCCGCTCAGTTTCAGCGTATTGGGAGGCACCTGGGCGACTTTTATGATAGCGGTCATCCCGCACATAATACCTCCCAGTGTCAGTATATTGGGAAGAAACGGGATTTTCTGGGCCGACTGAATTGTGTCTTTTTCAGATTCCATATTCCTCCCTTTTCTGAACACGGGTCCCTGCGAGGAGATCCCCTATTCTCTGGTTCTCACTGGTCATTATGATACTGAAGGCGGGGATGATAAGCGTTGTCGCCTCAAACACCTTGAGTATATTCCGCACGAATATCTCCCTCAGAGTGCATTTCATGCCTATTTTATTTCTCAGGTAGAGACCAAGGATGGCCTTGCCCACCGTCCTGCCGGTCAGGGCTTCAACGATCATACCGTATACGAAAAGGCTTATCCAGAATACAGTGTACATTACGTAGATATATCTGCCTGCATCCATGTCCTGGAACCTGATGACGTTCATAAAAAAAAGGGTAAATATAAGAACGATAACACTGTCGATCAGGTATCCCCCTGCCCTGCTGAACAGGGAGCCGACCTTCACGGTCCGTATCTCGCGGTACAGCACCATAGGCAGCCATTTCTTCAGGACAGCGGCAAGGACCGTCATGAAAACGAGGAACAGCCCTCCCGTTTTGACAGCGGAAAGCAGGAGCGGCTGGTGTTCGGACAGGATCTCCCATCCGCTGCTGCTCCTGGCAAAAATATCCGTGCCGTTGATGCCGAAGGGAAGGTAATGGGAGCGCACAAGCACCAGGTCCCCCACTTCCCGCTCGGTTACCCGTATCCGGCCGTATTTTTCTGCATATCCGGGATCAGGCAGGGGGATCGTCTTCCCCTCTCCCCACCCGGCATCAGACAGTTCGGCGCATGTGATCGTATTTTTTTTGTTGTGCTCCTGACGTTCTATATAGAAAAGCTCAGGAACTTCTGAAATATCGTATTCGTTGCACTCAGTCCCTGTGAAGTCTATTCTCCGCCATCCCTCTCCTGTCCAGAGAACCGCGCTGATATCCCCGCCCGGTTCAGCCCTCCATGAAACAAGGACTCCTTTCCGCGACCTTACAAGCCGTGTGTCGACCATATGTTTCTCCACCCGGTACGGCGTATACGCCTCATGGGGGAAAAAATCCCTGCCCGCCATCTTCATAATGACCGCGATCCTGTCTTCCGTATGATACATGAGAAAAATCGGGACGATTCCGTCAGACGCGGCATTCAGACATTTCATGTCATCTGGAACCACGGTATAATCTTCATAGGATACCTGCGATTCCCCCTTTTCCCATGAAACTGAATACCGCGATACGCCTTTATCCTGCTCCACAATGTATATGCTGTTCCCTGCAGAACAGGCTGAAGAAAAATCGCCGTTAAATACACCTTTGCGTTTCAAATCCCCTTCGAATTCGTAGAAGAACAGTGACGATTCAGCTTCTTTCCATACCATATCTATAGTTGTATATTTCCCCGCAAGGAACAGCCGGCCTTCCACATCGAGAGGCTCAACATCGATACAGAACGGAACTCTGTCAAAACGCTCGGCGTGGCTTCCGGCCGAACACAGCATACACATGAATACACAAATACAAAGTGAGCGGGATTTCATTGTCTTGATTTCTGTATGATGAACCGTTTCCTGTTCTTTCTCCACCAGCGTTCCCATTTCTCCGCTTCGTTTCCGACAGCGGATCCGGTAATCCCCTGCAGGCACAGGTAGCTTATCGGGGTTTTGATGAGCAGGTCCCGGTTGTTGTTGAGATTTTCAAGGTTTTTAAGATAGGCGATGATAAAGGGAACATTTTCATGCAGTCCGAACCTGTAAGAAACAACAGAGGCCAGTTCGCACGCACTGAGCATCGTTTTTTCTATTACAAGCGCATCTGTTGCGCCGTGTTTCAAAATATACTGAAGGGCCGGGCTCAGCTTCCTGCCGAACCTGCCGAAGCAGCTTATCGCAAATTCAACCGTCTTTGTGTTGCCTGCGAGAAGGCACCGCGCAATAATATCGGAAAATACCCTCCGGACCTCCTTCCCGATGCCCGCGTGCAGGGATGCAATCTGTTCATGGATACTGTCCCATTCGTCCATATCGGCAGAAAGGGCTTTTTCGATCAGCATTTCGTGCTGTACAGCGTGTTCCACGAGACGCGCGTTATTTTCGCGCCAGCGTTTTACAGCCCCCGGGTCTTCCCAGTGCAGGAACCCGGTTATCCTCATAAGGCTTCGCTTCACATGCTCTCTGACCGTGGCTGAAGGATCATTGATATGCGGATACAGGATAGCTATGCCCCTTGTATCGCCTATTTTCCCCAGACCGATCGCGCTAAGGGCCCTGATCTCGGAATTCTCAGACTTCAGGTTCTCTCTGAAAAAGGGAATCGTCCTTCTATCCGCAATATCGCCCAGACCGCGTATGATATCCAGGGAGAGAAAATGAGGTATGGTTCCCTGGTATTTTCTATAATAGGAAACAAAATCGAGAGCGTACTGCTCCTCCTTCAGGACCCTCTGCAATGCAGACAGGCAGAGATTCCCTGGCCCCCCTTTCAGCGTCTTTATTCCTCTGATCAGCTGCTCTATCTTCAGAGGGTTCCGGATCATCATAAGTGATAATACTGCGACCTTGCGCACTTCAGGATTCTTGTCCTCAAGCATGGCATCAGCTATCCTCAACACGGCTCGGTCGTCTGTGTAGCTTTTCAGCCCCAGGACCGCGTAAAAACGTATCTCCCAGTTCGGGTGTATGGTAAGACTCATTATGTTCTGTTTCGCCTTCGGGGACTGTATGTATGTCAAGAACTTAACAGCGTCAATCACAATGGACTTGTCCTCATCGTTCAGATATTCGATCACGCTCTCCTCTGCCTCCGTCCCGAGCAAGAAAAGCCCCCTCAGGAGCCTGTTCCTCTCTTCCCTGCTCCGAGTCATCCTGATCCGGGTAAAGATCCCGTTGACTTTCGATTCGATCGATTCCGATTCAGCAGGACTTTCCGGTTCCTGAGGCAGAGCGCACCAGCACGCTGCGCAGAGAAAAAGGATGGTTGCATGCACATGTTTCACAGCAGTGTTCACTAAAATAGAGGGGTTACTCATTAAAGGACTGGAGCGTTTTTTTCAGGGTTGAGGACGTGCAGACAATGCACTTTACCTCATAGCCTGATTCCGATTTGAGGTTTTCAATAATCGGGTTTTCCAGGGGATTGACCGCTGCAATATTCAGAGTGGGCCCGATCTTCGAAAGAGGGATTGCCTTGAACCGCATTATCTGTTCCTGCGTGAGAATATCGCGTGCCTTGGGGCTGACGCGCAGGACTTCAAGATTGGAAAACGGGATTTTGCATTCACCCGCTATAAATGTCCCGAGGTCATGTTCGGAAATAACCTCCTGTTCAGACAGGGCCTCCTCAACCGTTATCCCCTTTTCTGAGGCAAGGGCAAGGGCCCTGTCGCTCTGTTCATCGGTTATCCGCTCCTCTTCAACCAGTCTGTCGAGGATCATGCGGCCCGATTCAAGCAGCGCAGGGTCAACCGAAGAAGCCTGGGCCCGACCAGGAGTCATACCCGGAAAATCAGGAAGGTCTGGAGGTTTCTGGATTCTCCTCGTCTGCTTTTTATAGTCCTCTTTCGCCTTCATGTCCTGATTAAGACGCCCGAGATGCCTGTCCTCCTTTGAATGGAGCACGACCATTCCCGGAATGTCAACGTCTATCTGGGAAATGGTCTCCTTCACCTCCTCATCCACATTCTTGTCATCCGTCCCCTTTATCTCATACTTTTTCTTGTCCTGGGGCGTTATCCATCTTCCGCTCTTTGTCTGCGTAAGTTTCCCTTTGGTTTTTGGGGTCTTTCCCTTTTTTCTGCCGTTTTCGTCTTCGCCGTCTTTTTTAAATATGGGCATTGGAAGTTATACCTGTATCAGTCTACTGGTTTCTGGATGGCTGGAGAAAATCGAATACTTCATCAGGGGTCCTGTGCAGCGTTATGATCCTTTTTCTGGTATGGAGTTTTTCCCATTTGCTGAACAGATCTATGGCCCCGAGTGTAATCCCCTGTCTGAACTCCTCCTCTACAACAGGCAGCGCATCAATAAATTCTCCGTCCCCGCCGGCTGTTCCCCCTTCAGAAACGGAAGCCTCTATGATGATCGGCTCAATAATAAGCTTCTCCTCCTCTTCCTCCCCGCTTATATCGATCCCCTCGATAATAGGCTCGATCAGAAGTTCCTCTTCATCGCCAAAGGGCTGGACAGCCTCCATATCGGCCAGTTTCTCCTGGAATTCCTTTTCAGCCCTTTCCTCCTCGGCTGTCAGCACTTCCTCCAGCGCAGCTTCATCAGGCTGCGTGATATCCTTATCCTCTATAACATCATCAATATCGCTAAAGGAGGGAGGAACTGCAACTTCCGCAACCTCTGCCTCTTCTATCTCTTCCGTATCCTCTTTCCTGTCAGCACCGGGCTTTGCGACCTGCCTCACCTCTGTTGAAGCTGCTTTTTTCGGAGGTTTCTCTTCCGTTTTGTCTCTTGCCGCCTGGATAGACTTTCTGAATTCCTCCGGACTGATCGGCTGAGGTTCCTCAACAGAGACATCAACGGTCTCCTCGCTTCCCTCTATCTGGCCGGAAGGTGTATAATGCTTGGTGTAATGCTCTATGAATTCGGAATAGGTGCACACCACTGTCTTGACCCTGAGCCCCGTAACCCTGCTCAGCGTCTTGACCGCTTCAGTACTGAGAGGGTTGACAATGGCAACGGAAAGAATCTGTCCGAGTTTGTCAACCGGAAGCACCATAAGCTGTCTGGCAAGGTCAGGATCGATGCATTCAAGGGCCTTCTTGCGTATCCTGTATTTTTCGAGCTTGCCCTGGGGTATCATGCATTTCTTAGACAGCTCTGCAAGGAGCTCATTCTCATTTATAATGTTGTCCTGTACAAGGATCTTTATGAACGGATTATTCTTGTCTTTGCGTGAAAAGGCAGCTTCAGTCTCTTCAGGATCCCCCAGCCCCATTTCCACAATAAAATCCTTGAGCGCAGCATCCGCTTCATCAGACTCAACCTGGCTGAGCAGGGCTGAGGATTTTCCCCTCTTGAGGCTTCCGACCTGCTGAGCAGGAGGCACTTCAGCCGGCTTCGTGTCCGGCTTCTGTTCAGCTTCCTGAACCGCTGGACCGACAGGGGTTGTTTCTGCCGGTTCAGGCTTTACTTCTTCGGAAGAAGGCTGGGGCTCAGCAGCACGGGTACGTCCCCTTCTGGTAGAGGAACTTCTGGAAGTCGAAGAGGTGATAATCCTTCTTCTCCGGGATGAAAAACCGCTCTTCATGTCTTCCGACTTTTTCTTTTTTCTAAAAAACCCGAATAATCCCATGCATGTATCCTTTATATGATAATAAAAACATTTTGGTCAGTCTGCAGCTCCTCCAATTATAATTTCAACATTATCCTTTTCAAGTAAAAAGTTAAAAAAATATGATTTTCCCTTGCATTTCGGCTTAAAACGGATAATATACCCTTCCTGCATTTTATATCTATGTGCCGATCAACTGCGAAAAGGAACCGTATGATCATAATACTTATGGGCCCTCCCGGATCGGGCAAAGGGACACAGGCCGTACAGCTGGCAGAAAAACTCGGTATCCCTCATATATCAACGGGTGTTATATTCAGGCACGAATTATCGAACAGTACCCCTCTGGGGATACAAGCCCGGTCGTACATGGATGCGGGAGAGCTTGTTCCTGATTCAGTGGTCACGGACATGGTCAGGGAACGCACCTCTCAAAAGGAGTGCGCTGACGGATATATTCTTGACGGATACCCGCGCACTATACCACAGGCAGAAGCATATGACTCCATACTCAGTGATAACTGCACATGCATCGACAAGGTTTTCAACCTCACTGTTGACGAAGATACTATAATAAAACGCCTTACAGGCCGCATGGCGTGTGAAAACTGCACAAAGGACTTTAACAGGTATTTCAGCCCACCGGAAAAAGAGGGAGTATGCGACGTATGCGGCGGCTGTCTTGTTTCGCGGTCGGATGATAATGAGGAAACCGTGAAAAACCGCCTGAAAGTATACGCAGAGGAGACAGAGCCTCTTATTGATTACTATGCTGACAGAGTGATCGATATTGACGGCAGCGGGACTCCTGAGAAAACGCTGAATGAGATCACGGAAATATTGGATGGGAAGTAAGTAGTAAGAAGTAAGTAGTTAGTAGTAAGTAGTAAGTAGTAAGTAGTAAGAAGTAAGTAGTTAGTAGTAAGTAGTTAGTAGTTAAAAGTTAAGAGAAGAAAAAGCAACCACGAAGACACGAAGACACTAAGTTAGTTAAGAGTTACAAGTTAAGAGATAAGAGAAGAGAATATCGAACACCGATTGACCTGCGCTGAAGCTTCGGTTTCCCCCTCATCTCAATCTTCTCCCTCGAAGGGGAGAAGAGGAGGGACGGAATGAGATTAATATAGAGGATTAACGATCCCCCGAACGAGTCGGAGGACAGGTTTTTGATTTAAGAAGTTAAAAGTTAAGAGTTGGCCGGCGAAGCCGGCAGTCGAAAGTCAAAGGTCAGAAGCAAAAGGAGGCTTTCCGTGGAACCTGTAGTAAATACCTCCGTACAGATAAACGACGATGTGAGTATAGGCGGCACATCACCCCTGCTTCTCATTGCAGGCCCCTGTGTTATCGAGGACAGGGATACCTGTATGCAGACAGCCGAACAGCTTATTGAGATCACCGACAGGCTGAAAATAGGATATGTATTCAAAGCATCGTTCGATAAGGCGAACCGGTCTTCGATAGAATCGTACCGTGGCCCCGGCCTTGAGGAGGGCCTTGAGATCCTCGGCAAGGTCAGGGAATCGTTCAGCATCCCGGTTACGAGCGATATCCACCTTCCCTCACAGGCCGAACCCGCATCGGAAGTGCTTGACCTCATACAGATACCCGCGTTCCTCTGCAGACAGACCGATCTCCTCATCTCCGCAGCTGTTACCGGGAAACCGCTGAATGTAAAGAAAGGCCAGTTTATGTCCCCTGCGGATGTGTATAATATCGCGGACAAGATCAGGTCAGCTGACAACTACAGGATATGCATAACAGAACGGGGGACCTGTTTCGGGTACAACAGGCTGGTAAACGATTTCACCGGGATACCCGCTGTGCGTTCCAAGGGAATACCCCTCATTTTCGACGCGTCGCACAGCGTTCAGGAGCCGGGAGCTCTCGGCGATTCGAGCGGAGGCTCCTGGGAACAATCCCCCCTGCTCGCACGTGCTGCTGCCGGAGCCGGAATAGACGGGCTGTTTATCGAAACCCACCCTGATCCCGAACATGCCAAATGCGACGCAGGGACCATGGTGCCTCTCGACAGAATAGAGGAACTGCTGAAACCCGTTATAGAGATCCACACTGTTGTCCAGAAGTGGGATATCAGCCCTTCCTAACCCGCTTATTCTACAAGGGAGTTCTGTTCCTCATGAACTACAGTGAAAGTCTCGCGTACATTGAATCGTTCATAAACTACACAGGAGCCGGCAGGGGCAGGAGATTTCCGGATGCCATGAAGCGGCTCTCCCGCATCAGTGCGCTTGCAGAGTTCGCGGGCAGTCCCCAGACCGCTTTTCCCGCTGTTCTTGTGGGAGGGACCAAGGGGAAAGGGTCCACAGCTTCATTTCTGGCCCGCATACTCGAAACCGCTGGATACAGGACAGGATTATACCTTTCCCCCCACCTTGTCACTATCAGAGAGCGGATCCTCATCAACAGCAGGCGTATTTCCAAGGATGATTTCGCTTCAGCAGTTACAGAGCTCAAGCCCTATCTTGATGCATTCGAGGACCGCCTTGGAAAGACCACGCCGTCATATTTCGAGATACTCACAGCCTGCGCATTCCTCTTCTTCAAAACAGCGGGTGTGGATATAGCCGTTATAGAAGTGGGCATGGGCGGAAAATACGACGCAACGAACATAATCGAACCTCTCATGTCCGTTATCACGTCCATCGGCCTCGAGCATACAGAGTTCCTCGGCAGCACCATCCCGGAAATAACAGCGGAAAAATGCGGGATCATGAGGGAGGGAAAACCGGTTGTCACTTCTGCAGCAGACCCTGAGGCCCTCAGTGTCATAGAATCGGAAGCATCCCGGCTCAACGCCCCACTGTACAGGCTGGACAGGGAAATAACCCTTTCACCGGGAACCACTGTCGGTATGTCGTTCAAGGGAGTTTCTGCCGAGGATACCAGTGTGCCCCTTCCGGGCGCCCATCAGCTGCGGAACGCGGCAGCCGCCTTTGCTGCAGCAGTGGAACTGAACGCGCACGATACATTCGACATAACAACAGAGCATATACGGGAAGGTATCCGCAACACACAGATCATGGGCCGGATAGATATCGTTAGAAAGGATCCCCTCACAATATTCGATACAGCGCATACGGCCGATTCAATACAGTCCCTTACAGACACACTGAACAGCCGCTATCCTGAAAAGGACGTATACGGCGTGTTCAATCTTTCAAAGGATAAGGACCTGGACAGGATAATCACTGCTTTTCCCCCGCGTTGTGTCCGCATATACACGGCTCCCACAGGGAATCCCCGGAATTACGATCATGAGGAGCTTGCCTCTCTTCTCGTACAAGCCGGAGTACCTGCTGAACCAGCCTCCTCAGTTCCGGAAGCAGTCGGAACAGCGGAAAAGCAGGCGGGGCAGGACGGTTTGGTCCTTGTATTCGGTTCATTTTTCATAACAGGTCTTGCTTACGAATACCTGGGATACACTGATGAGTAGAGTCGCAATAGCCCCGGCCCCTTCATACGAGTATTCTGCTGTATACGAAGCTGTTCAGAAATGTTTTTCCCTGCTCAAGCCCGATCTGCAGCCCCCGCAGGGCCGTGTCCTGCTGAAGCCTAATATGATCTCCCCCAAACCCCCTGAAGCAGGTGCGTGCACGCATCCTGCTGTGCTTAAAGCTGCAGCCGATTTTGTGAAAAAGGAATACGGATGCACGGACATCCGGGCAGGAGACAGCCCGGGCGGCGTGGTGGGGAACATACAGAGGTTCTGGGACACACTCGGGTATTCCGAAGCTGCCGAAGAGGGTTCCTTTTCACTGGTTTCCTTTGAAACGGGAGAAATGGAACAAAGGACTGTGACCATCGGCACAAGGAAAAAGGAGATCCGCATAGCCCGTGAGGTTCTTGAGGCTGATTATGTCATCAATCTTCCCAAGCTTAAAACGCATTCGTTCACCCTGTATACAGGAGCACTCAAGAATATATACGGTATTATTCCCGGGCTGCTCAAGGCCGGATACCATACAGAATTCCGCCACCCTTTTGCGTTTGCCTCGTTCATTGCCGCTATCAACAGCATATTCAGGCCCGACATCCATATAATGGACGCGGTGACCTGCATGGAGGGAGAAGGGCCTTCAGCCGGAAAAACAAGGAAGATCGGATATATCCTCGCGTCTTCCGACCCGGCAGCACTTGACGCAACAGCCGCGCGGATCATAGGGGTTGATCCTGAGACAATACCCACGATCAGGTACGCTGGGGAGCTGGGAATAGGATGCACCGATACCCAAGCTGTTGAATACCCGGGAATACACCCGGATGACATACAGACAGAACCTTTTGCCCTCCCCTCCTCCACAAGGATATATACACGAATTCCCCCTTTCATATACAGGATGCTTTACTCCCTGTTCAGAACCCGGCCGCGCATGAACTCAAACTGTATTGTGTGCGGAAAATGCACCCGTGTATGCCCTGTACAGGCCATATCACAGGAGGAAGGCTCCATGAAAGTCGATTACTCCAGATGCATTTCCTGCTTCTGCTGCAGCGAAATGTGCGAGTATGACGGCATAGATCTTAACGCCTCATGGCTCGCACGGAAACTTTTGCCTGGCGGTAAAGAGAGAAGACAGTAAGTAGTAAGTAGTTAGTAGTAAGTAGTTAGTAGTAAGAAGTAAGTAGTAAGTAGTTAGTAGTAAGTAGTTAGTAGTAAGAAGTAAGTAGTAAGTAGTTAAAAGTTAAAAGAAGAAAAAGAAACCACGAAGACACGAAGACACTAAGTTAGTTACAAGTTAAAAGAACAAAACCAAATAAAAATATTTAGACAGGATTACAGGATCTACAGGATATTAAAAAAAACAAGATAAAATAAAGAACAAAACCAAGAAAGAACGACTGGATCCCCCGGACCTGCGGCCGGAGGATGACAAAAAAGAAGAAAAGAAGACTGACAGGATCATTCGATTGCGGAATGCGGAGTACGGATTCCGGAATTTAAAGAAAAAATAAATTGAGACAAAAAAGAAGAGAAGAGAAAAAATATCGAACACTGATTAACGATTTTTGATTTAAGAAGTTAAGAGGTAAGAGAAGAGAGCAAGAATAAGAAGAAACGATTAAAGCACGGTCTGAAGACCGTGCACTACCTTGGGGCGGACACACGGGTCCGGCCTACATAATGACCGATGACTGATGACAAGTGACGCAGCAAAGCTGCCGCCCAGCACTCCAATACTCCATATTGTCTGCTCCGCGTTCCGATTTCCGCGTTCCGCGTTTGGATGAATATTTTCATTTTCCATTTGCATTTCAGGCTGCTCTGTGCTATTATTATTTTATTATTGCTGTTGTGCGGAACTGTTCCCTGAATATAGTGTCGAGAAACGTACATATGACAGACCAGCCTGTAATAAGCGTTATCATTGTTACGCATAACCGGAAAGATTCCCTTGCCGAAACCGTGCGCTCTGTCAGGGCGCAGGACTACACCGATTACGAGATCATAATAGTCGACAACGGCTCGGAAGACGGGACCGAGGAGTCTATCCGCGATGCGTTTCCCGACATACACTGCCATAGATTAGATAAAAATGCAGGGGCGCCATACGGAAAGAATACGGGAGCCGAACAGAGCTCCGGTAAACTCCTGTTCTTTATCGATGATGACGCCCGCCTGAAAGAGACGGATATCTTTTCACGAGCGGTCCCCCTGTTTGAAAAGGATCCGGATCTCGCTGTTGTGTTCGGCAAGGTTTGTGAACAGGGATCTCAAACAGTCCCCCACAAGAACTTTTTTTCCTTTCAGAAGACGGAAACAGTATATCCCCGCATGGTATACACACCCCTTTTTCTCGGAGGCATCACATGTATACGCAGGGCCGCCTTTGTTGAAGCGGGCGCGTACGACAGTTCCTATTTCTACCAGGCTGAAGAGTTCGATCTCTCGATCAGGATCCTTGATACAGGAAATAAAATCCTCTTTGTTCCCGACTTCACGCTGCTGCACTCCTCCCATCCTAATCACCCGACACCGGGACGCACCGCATACCTTAATGTACGCAACTACCTGATAACCTTCTGGAAGAATTTTCCCCTGTGTACGGCCATGTTCCTTTCTTCGCACTGCATGCTGAGTCGGCTTGTATCCGCAGCAAAGGAACATTGGCTCCTCTGGTATGCATATGCATTAATGGCATTCCTCTTCCGGCTGCCTGCCGTTTTTCTGAAAAAACGGAAACCCGTTTCAAAGGGAACGGTCAAGCGGTACATGCTCCTCAATTCATTCCCTTTTGAAGACTTCAGCACACTCGAAGGACATGGCGCATTCGGCTTTTGGCAATTCCTGAAAATCCACAGGCAAAACAGGAAAGAGAGAAGAAGTAAGAAGTTGGCCGGCGGAGCCGGCAAATCACAATACCGCAATAACGCAAGTTCCAAGGAAAGGAACCACGAAGACACGAAGACACTAAGTTAGTTATAAGTTATAAGTTAAGAGAAGAAGATAAAATTAGACAGGATCATTCGAATGCGGAATTTAAAAGAAAAAAGGACATCGTCGCGATCGGCTTTGGTTGCGAGGCGGAGGTAGAGGAGGATCTTGAAATCTATGCCCGGGTCTGTGAAGAGTAGCGAACAATGATCAGAGGTCACGGTTTCTGCTTTAGTAAGATTGAATTTGCTGGATACTGCAAAAAAATCAGATATGATATGCAGTCTGATACAATAAGGAAAAATAATAAAATATCTTCTTGAGATTCAGTAAAATCCTTATATTATTATGGATGGATATTCCTGCGTATTAAGCACCCCTTTTTCGACAGTCTTGTTAGACCGAATGAAGGAGTTCGTAATATGAGCAACAACAAAAAGCCCCTTTTATGGGTTCTATGGCATCCTCACCAAGGGCTATGGAATTGGACGCTAGTGGATGGACTACGAAAAGTGATGCCGATAGCCGCAATACACAAAATAATGCACTTCACTATCGTCATTTTGGATACATTTATCTTATTTCTGCGGGCATTTGCTACAAGAGTATCGTTGTTGGGTATATCAAGTTTATTCCATCAAGCGCGCGTTCCTGACAATATTTCTATTCTATACATTGACATAGGCACTCACAAAGAAGGGGCAGAGTTATTGCTGGTAGTAGACGAAATACTGCCACCGATTTGTAATAACTTTGAGGCATACGGATTTGAAGCAAATCAAGAGTCCTTTGAACAAGTCGCTAAGAAATTCACTGATAGGAACAACGTTCAACTCGCACACAAAGCCTTAGTTCACAATCCTCCTAGTAACGGCAAAATCAAACTTTATAAGGATATGGAAAGTGGACTTGGAGATTCCATTTACCGGCATACTACCCAGTATGAGGAAGTTGAATGCATACGCCTTTCCGACTTTCTGATAGAGAATCGCCTTATCGAAGATAACAGAATCGTGATATTGAGAATGAACATTGAAGGTGCGGAGTATGATGTCATACAAGACCTCGTTGATAATGAACTAAACAATTGTGTAGATGGTTACTTCGGAATGTGGGACGATGTTTCTAAAATCGATATCAAACGGGATGCTGAATTCCGAAGTTTTCTTGGAAAGCATCAGATACATCCGTTTACCTTTAACGGACGTGACTTACACTGGTCCTTCCGAAGAAAATGCATTGTATATCATATGCACACTCGAATCATGCAGGGACTACGTAAACTCCAACAAGTACCGGATAGCAACTCAAGATGGAAAGACCTAACATCTATAAGACCCCGAAGTCAAGAAAAAAAATAAAATAAATCATTCCTTCTGATCCGAAAAGGGTTTCAGATTAACCAGGAAACCCCCTGCCGGAATTTCCCCCTTGACACAGCACAGTAAAGATTTATAATATTGATCGTGCTCTGGGAGGGAAACTCCGGCAGGAATTCCCTGTGCTGATCCAAAGCACGCAGGTCGAGTGGGGAGCACTATACTCCCCACTCCCATTTTACATGCTTAAAGGAGTATGCAAGCTTTTTCTAAGGAGCCTTTGTATTTTCAAACGGGTGGAGTCAATCCTGAACATCCAGGACACATAAGCCTATCCGTTAACGTTATAAGGACATGCGAATGAAATTTGAACCTGTGCGGAATGGATCGAGCACGACAGGTCATAGACTAACGTGTTCCGCCTGCCGTGCCGGAGAGGGGTTATTGCCTACTCGTTCTTTGCTTTATCCTTAAGAGCCTTTATAACTGGCGATTGTGTAAGGAAACCTGCAATCGCTCTCAAAGCAGCTTCTCCTCCCTCGATCTCGGTCCTGAAGGTTACCATGTCGCCCGTGCGTGTGAATACAAGGGCAGCCCGGGGCAGTATCCCCTGGGCTATGGGCAGAAGGAATTTGAGAAAAGCGTTATCCGGGTCTCCGGGCTCATCCTTCATCTCTTTCTGTATAGCCCCGATGCAGCTGCCCGGGTTAAAGCTGATAAAGGTGCATGCCGGCTGTTTGAGGAAATCCATATTCACACTGTTCAGGGAATTTTCAGGCCTGGTCTCTACAATTTTCCGTATGAGTGCAACCGGGCCTGCAGCGCAGAACCCGTGTCCCACGTAGAGTGCCGTCTTCCCCTTTACATACAGTGTGCCTGACGTGTGCTTTTCCCTGCGAGGAGGCACTTCCCAGAGTTTGAACAGTTTCCGGACCGCTGTTTCAAAAGCCTCTCTCTGTGAAAGCCCTGATATCACAAAGATGCCGGGATGCCGGGGATCAGGGCCCGGTGTAATGCCTATACCAATTTCGCCGCACAGGGAACGAAGTATGTCGCGTTCTATATCCACGCCGTGCTTCTGCCTGAATTCAGTCAGTTCCGTTTCCGTTTCCGTAAGGATATCCGGATCAACAGAAGCCGCAATCCTCTTATACAGATAGAGAATATCATCAGCACTGTCAACAGATACGCGGAGCAGGCCGCCCGTATCAGCGGGAATATGCTTGATTAGATCCGAAACCGTGTTTTGACCGAAGACAAGGCGGGGCAGTCCGATCCGAGTGTCTTTCATGAGCATGGCCCCTTGTATCCCGCTGAGCCCGGCAGTAACTGTACAGGCACGCACAGAACAGAGATTACACGCTGTATACACCCGTTTGAACCATTTTTGCATTGAATGTATTGACTCGTCCAGAAGAAAAGGCATAATGGTTTCCGCGTCAATATACGCGGTAAGGACGCTGCCGGTTCCGCACCCGGCAAACGTCTGTTTAAACAGCCTGTTCGAGTACATCCCTTTATGTGATTCCGGGTTTCCCTGTGCAGCGGACAGAACAGCACTCTCACTGTTGGAGAACCAGACCCATTCACCGCTGTGGCCGAGAAATCCAACCGTGTTCCGTTTGTTCTCGACAACTGCTCCTTCAGGTTGTGGGGGAAGAGAAATACGTTCTCCCTGGAGCAGGGATGACAGGGACTTCCTGAGCGTTTCCCAGTTCTGTTCCGCCCCACCCCGTATCCGGGCCCCGTACAAAAATATAACATGATCCCCCTTGCCGAACTCGAGAAGCGCAAGCACCATCTCCCCCTGAAGACTATCCAGGATCCCGGGCAGTTCCGGATGTACCATTGCAAGGCCCGTTTTTACAAGGGGAGTATCGGGCAGCTTCTGTATATGTACGAATGCCCGTGTATACGCAGGAAGCTGCCGTATTGTTCCGGGAATCTGCTGAGCATGAACATTGGAGAGGAAAACCGCACATGTCAACGTAAAGATTAGAATAAAAGTTATTTTTTTCATGGCATATGCTCCCTTCATAGCGCGGCTTTCAGCCGCAACCAAAAAGTTTGTACAATGGTTATGCATGTTCTCGGTAATTAATATACAAGTTTTTTGTCGTTTCCAACGACAAAAAACTTAAAATATCCCTTTTTCGGATCCGGCATTGTCCGTATAACGGACCGGTATCTCTTTATGCCGCTGGTTTTTAACCTCTTCTCCGCGGCCGTCCTTCATATCGGACCCTACACTGTACAGGATCCATCCGTTCGGTATTGTCCTGTATTTAAGGGGTTCAAGGCTGAACGGGTCCTTCATGTCAGGACTGCTGAAGCCTGCAATACTGCTGACAGCGTCAGGCCATTTCCTGTTCTTTATGTAATAGAGCTTGAGCATGCACACACCCCGCGTGATACGGCTGTGTGCTTCAGCAGATACAAAGGATACCTTCATGCGGCCCAATACAGGAAGCATCAGAGCAGCGAAAATATTCCAGTCACGTGTTCCGGATCCTTTTCCGTACACCTCGCTCTGTTCCCCTCTTGCTTTAATATAGTCAGGATACGGAAGTGCATTCTGTTTAATTATCCGGTCATAGTACTGGTCCAGATCCTTTATGACCAGCCTGTCAGGAAGAAGTATCCTGGCTGCTGCATTGACCGTGCGTGCAATATCAGGATCCCCGCCCATAATCGGGACTATTCTGCTCCCCGCAAACATCCGCATATTTTTATAGGCGTTCACAGAAAATATCTGCTTTATGACCAGAATTCCCCATGTTTTCTCGCCTTTGAATGCCTCCTCGACCTTGGGAAGGTTCTTTTCCGCCTCGGCAAGGATACTTAATACGGATTGTACTGTCTTCTGTGTGCACTTTGTATCAAGCACAATTGCTGATGCGGCTTCGTGAAGCTGGCGGAACACTGCTATCTGTACGAGACTGGATACCAAAAAAGGACTGTGCTTCAGTGAAGAGCATATTCCGGACAGAAGGCCCAGGTCATGTACAGCCTGTTCAGCATTGCCTTTTACGTATTCATAGCGCGCCTTTACGCTCATGAATCTGGCAAGATTTCTCACACCGGCAATGTGAGGAAGGAGTGCTCCTGCAGCATTCTGCCGTATTCCCGCGTCAATAGGAAATACACAGTGCTTTCTCGCGCTCCCTTTTTCAATCAGTGCGATCGCCTGTTTGTTATCAGTGATGATCTTCTCCAGCACTGCGTCCCGGGGTGGAAGTCTGTCCCAGCTGTTTCTCACATACCGGTCCCACATGTTCACTGCCTGCGGCATATAATCATCCTGTCCCGGTGTTTTAAGGATGTTTATTGCCTCGATATAATCAAAAGCGCCGTTTTCCTCTTCAGGTACGTCAGGATAGTCCTTGAATCCCAGTGTGCGGACCTCTTCAGCCGGAAGGGCCTTAAATGTTTCGGTACGCACGGTAACGGACCGCATCCCCTGCTCCTCTGCAGCGGTTACCAGCGCGAAAGAGATCAGTATACACGTATTAATAATAATTGTTTTCATTGCCGTTTCCTTTCAACAGCTTCTGTATATCTTCCGGCACAGAACCGGGGGAAAACACCGCCTGCCGTATATCAGGCTGTTCCGTGTCCATCCTGTCAAAAATATAATAGTTCACTGTACGCGGCGCGCCTGAACCCTTTTGTTTCTCAAGAGCCTGTATACGCTCCTCTTTTTCCTGAACAGATCTCTCAAGAGCGCTTCTGCCCTTCCTTGCCTGTTCGAGCCGGGAGGAAAGGTGCTTCACTTCCGAACGTGCCTGGCCCAGCATGAACCCGAGCGTTCCTGAAAGGAGCACAAAGAAAATGGAAGCCGCCGCTGCCCAGTGGACCGTTCTCCTCTGCTCAGATACAGGATCATCAACGGGAATGAACCGTACACGATTGGTTTCCGCTTCGTCACCGGTCATTCGGAGTGAACTCGAAACGAGAGCATCCATCCTCTGTAAAAGTTCCTCCTCCCTGCATGCTTCGCACGACCTGATATGGTCTTCGAGTTTTTTCTGTTCCTCGGTGGACCGGTCCTCAGGCGATATCCTCAGGAGTTTTTCCGCTTCTCTGCAGTCCATTATATATGCTCCTTAATAAGAATTCCCCGAAGCGCTGCCCTGGCTTCTGAAAGCTTTGAACGAACCCGTGCGTGTGACATATCGAGTATGGAAGCCATTTCCTTTCCTGAAAAATCTTCAAAATACCTCATAATAATAAGTATTTTCATGTCCTCAGGAAGTGTATACACCGCTTCATTAACAGCAGCGCGAATATCCTCTTTTAAAGCGAGTTCCTCAGGGTCATGTTCCAGGAGCGTGCTCCTTGTGATCCCGGCAGTCTCCTGTTTCTCCCTGACAGCTCTGTCCTCAGTATACTGCCTTCGCATCATGTCGCGCGCCTTGTTGAGGAATATCCCGTACAGCCACGTGTATACCTTCGATCCTCCCCTGAAACCGGATGCACGGGCTGAAGCAGCGGCAAAGACATCCTGGCATATGTCCTCAGCCTGCTCCTGCGATCTGAAATAGACATACGCCGCTTTGAAGATCTTTCGGCTGTATGTCTCAAAAAGGAATGCAAGCGCTCTGTTCCTGTCATGCTTCGCCTCTCTTATAAAATATGCTGTTTCGCTGTCCAAGTAAGCCTCCTAGCAGGCTAATGTTTTCAATGTGTTAGTCGCAGACAGGATGGAAATGTTCGGAATTTTTTTCGAGACGTCGCTCGAAAAAAATAGTTATTTAAAATTGCATTTGATAAGCACGATTTCGGAAACACTGTTCGTGCGTACGGGGGGACCCCATGTCCCGGCACCGCAGCTTACATAAAAATGGGTGTCCCCCTTTTTCATATATCCCCAATCGTTTTCATATATCCAGCCGGTTATCAGATCGAACGGAAATATCTGTCCATGATGGGTATGGCCTGACACCTGGAGGTCAACGCCGTTCTTTACGGCCCGGTCCAGGCTTGACGGAGTGTGGTCCATAAGCACAACCGGCTTGGATCGGTCTGCCCCCCGCAGTATCTCTTCAAGCGGCTTGCGCCCAGTGCCGGCAAAGTGTGCTCCCGACACATCGTCACGCGCCGCCAGTATGATGCATCCCGCGATCTCCCGTGCTTCATCCCGGAGAAACGTGATCCCGGCGGACCTGATGAACGCAGCAGCCGTATCAATGCCTGCTATAAACTCATGGTTGCCTGCGCACGCGTACACGCCGTACGGCGCACTGATCCGGGCGAGTTCCTTTTTTATCCGGCCCGCCCTTCCGGGATGGATGGACCCGTCCACAATATCACCGGGAAGGAGCACAATGTCGGGATTTCCAGCATTAAGACGGTCCACGATGCGTCTGAGCCGCCGGCTGTTCATAACGCTCCCCACGTGAAGGTCAGTAGCAACCGCCACGGTCAGGGAATTGTGCGGAGCGTCCGGGAACGGCATATCTATATCAAGGCTTTTTGTCCGAACGAACAGGGAGTTGACAAACCCTGCCGCTGTAATGAGCACGGCTGCACCTGCTGCTGTGATCCCGATCACCGTGCGAGCACGGGAGCCCTTTTCCTTCCACAGCCGCGGGATCAGAGGGAATACAAGGTCCGCAAGCCGCACCATATCTATGATAACGCATATAAAGAACAGATGCACCATGATACTGAGCCAGAACGCGCCTATCCAGACAAAAACCTCTCCGGCCGGTCCGGGACTGAGGCTCATGAGCAATCTGCCCAGTATAAAGGAGGCCGCTGCAGTCACTGACAGGGCGAGGTATCCGCGTTTTACCCGCGTGCGGTCAGGGAGGACCTGCCATCCCCTTCGTAAAATGTAAAAATTCGCTCCTCCGTATATGGAGAGAGCAACTGTAAAAAAGATAATGAAGGTTAATATACTCCGTTCGTCACCCATTAAAAACCACGTCCCGGTCCCCGCGTGTGATCCTGCCTAGTACGACAGCGTTCTCCCCGCTTGTGCTGAAAATGTCTGCGCATGTTTCCGCCTTCCCTTCCGGCACCACGACTATCATGCCGATCCCCATGTTGAATGTCCGGAACATCTCGTTTTCATCCACATTCCCCTCTCTCTGAATATACCTGAACACGGGAGGAATGTCCCATGACCCCTTCGTGATTTCCGCGGCAGTGCCCTCAGGAAGTATGCGGGGTATATTGTCGATGAATCCCCCGCCTGTAATATGAGCAAGCCCCTTTATCCCGCATGTTTCAATATTCGGATATATGCAGTTGAAATAGCTTTTATGGACTTTTAAAAGCTCCTCACCCACAGTGCATCCGAGTTCATCAACTTCAGTATCAGTTGTAAAGCCTTTCATCTCAAAGAACAGCTTTCGTGCGAGCGAATACCCATTCGTGTGAAGTCCGCTTGAGGCAAGCCCGATCATTATATCACCCTCTGTAATCGTATTTCCTGTCAGGATTTTTTTTCTGTCAGCCATTCCCACAATACACCCCACCAGGTCAAAATCCCCTTCCCGGTACATGCCCGGCATCTCAGCAGTCTCCCCGCCTATAAGGGCCATACTGTTCTCCCGGCATGCCTGTGCCAGCCCTGAAACGATATCCTGCATGAATTCATGATTCAGAATGCCTGTTCCAACATAATCAAGGAAATAGAGGGGCTGTGCTCCCTGCACAAGGATATCGTTCACGCAGTGGTTCACAATATCCTGCCCTACGGTATCGTATACTCCCGCCATGATCGCCACCATCACTTTTGTGCCCACGCTGTCCGTACTGGACACAAGCACAGGCTCCTCCATGCCCTCGAACGCGGGCCTGTACAATGTGCCGAATCCCCCGACATTTTCGATCACACTGTCATTGAACGTGGAACGTACATCCTTCTCGATTTTTGAAAGGGCGTCGGACATCGTATCAATATTCACGCCTGCATCCGCGTACGTCAGTTTCTCCTTTTTATCCATTACCAGGTTCCTCCTCGTTTCTTTTTTTCTTCCTCAGTTTTTCCTTCAGTGCTTTCCAGTATTCAAGACGTTTTCCGATCTCCTTTTCAAAACCGAAGTCACCCGGCACATAATACTCGGCCCCTTCCGCCTCTTCAGGAAGAAAATCCTGTGCGGAAAGCTTCTCCCTTAGGTTATGTTCATATTCATATCCCTTGCCATAACCGAGGTCCTTCATCAGGTCTGTGGGAGCGTTCCTGATGTGCATCGGAACCTGAGCTTCCGGGTAGTTCTTCACATCAGCGGCAGCCCGGGCATACGCCGTGTACGCCGAATTGCTCTTGGGAGCTGCGGCAAGATAGATCACTCCCTGGGCAAGGGCCGCATTGCATTCGGGCATGCCCAGAAAATGGACAGCGTCTTTGCAGTTCAGCGCAACAGCAAGGGCTTGGGGGTCAGCTGCTCCTATATCCTCCGAAGCGAATCGTACCATCCTTCTGGCGATGTACATGGGGTCCTGGCCTCCTTCAAGCATTCGTGCAAGCCAGAACAACGCTCCCTGTACATCGCTGCCCCGCAGCGACTTGTGGAACGCCGAGATGGTATTATAATAATGTTCCCCCTTTTTGTCAAAAAATATATTTTCCCGTTTTACCGACTCCTGTGCAGTTTCGAGACCGATCCTGCCCCCTTTCCCGGCCCTGTCAGCAGCTATATCAAGACAGTTGAGGCAGGTACGCGCATCCCCCGCTGACATCGAAACTATAAAATCAAGAGCATCCTCATCGTATGAAAGATCAAGTTTTCCCAGTCCCCTTTCACTGTCATTCAGGGTTCTGACGAGTATGTTCTTCAGATGCTTCCCCTCAAGCTCCTTCAGTACGTATACCCTGCAGCGGGATAGAAGCGGGGAGTTGAGCTCGAAGGAGGGATTCTCTGTAGTTGCACCGATAAGGATTATGGTCCCGTTCTCGATATAGGGCAAAAACGCGTCCTGCTGTGCTTTGTTGAACCTGTGGATCTCATCAATGAAAAGTATGACGTTCTTTCCCGCGGTCTCAACCTCTTCTTCAGCTTTTTTCATCACAGCTTTTATCTCCTTAATACCGGAGATAACAGCACTGAACTGGACGAAAGGCCTTTCCGTCTTTTCCGATATGATGCGCGCGAGGGTGGTCTTTCCCGAACCCGGAGGGCCCCACAGGATCATTGAAGTGATCCTGTTCTGTCCGATCATGTCCCTGAGAACATGCCCCTCCCCCACCAGTTCCTCCTGCCCTTCGAACTCATCAAAATCGAACGGTCGCATCCTGTCCGCGAGGGGCGCAACCGATGTTTGTTCTTTGTAAAGTGAAGGGGACATTGTTAACTAATTAACTAATCCTCTATATACATGCATGGTCATCATCGACAAAAAGTTAATTAGTTAACAATGTCCCGTTCGTTACTCGGCATACTTCTGGCACTGATCGCACCAGTACCTGGAGTACTGCTCAATGTATCTCATAATAGAGCCGCACGAAGAGCACATAACAGCCTGCTTCCCTTGTGAAGCCGGCTGCTCAGCATCCGTTCCTTCAGTTCCGGTATCACCACTGATGACCTTCATCTCAGGCATCCCGGCTTCATCATCCTCTTCTTCATCCTCTTCCTCGGCGGCAGCATCTTCTATCTCGAAACGCCGGGAGATGATCCCTTCGTCTTCTGACTCGGATTCGGTATCGGTTGCGGCTTCCTCTTCAGTTTCTTCTTCTTCTGGTGCTTTCTCCCCGGCTTCCTTGGCTGGTCCATCCTGCTCTCTGGTCTGTTTCCGTTTCTGCACCTCCATAACCTTCTGGATCTGAGCCTCCTCCAGTTCCGATACCACCTTCTCTGTTTCCGTGTTCAGTTCAAAGCACTTTGTGTAATCTTTATTCTGAAAAGCTTCTTCTGCTTCTTTAAAGAGCTTATTCGGCTTGGAAATATCAACGCCAATGGATTTTGATTCGTCGATCAAAGAACGCGTCTTTGAGAGAGCCTCTTTTACGGTCTGTATCCGTTCCTCCCGCTTTTTCTCGGCAGATTCAGTCGCTTTTTCAACGAGCTCAGCCGTTTCAACATAATTTTTTGCATTAAACGCGCTTTCCGCCTTTGCAAGAATACTATCAGCCTCTGAAGTATCAGCCTCTATCCCCTTAACGTCCTCAATCAATTTCTTCAGATTATCAATCAACTTTTTTGAAGCAGCGACCTGCTTCTCTTTCAGTGTTTTAATGATTTCCAGAAGTTTACCGATGCCTTCATGCGCCTTTTCAAAGTCCTCTCCAAGCACATGCTCGGTCACTTCCTTGACCATACCCTCCGCTTCTTTAGTAGAAACCCCTGTTTTCGAGATCTGAGAAATCAATTCTGTCGAGCCGGTGACCGAATACCCCATGCTGATACTCAGGAACTTTTTTCTGCAGGTTTGTATCAGATCGAGCGAATCCCGGCTTTGCGCAATCGCTGCATCAAAATCCTTCTTTTCAAATAGGGATTTTGCCTCCTTGAGCTTCCCTGAAAGATCGCTGAATATACCTGTCGGATCGCCTGCACCTTCCAGTACTTTTTTGATGTCCGCTTTTTTGTCTTCCATTCTTTATTTCCTATATTTTTTTCCGCCGGTTTTCTCTGCCTCACCAATTTGGGCAGCTAAAAATGCGAATATATATTGTATCATTTTTCTCAATGAAGTCAACCTGAAAATTTTCAAGATTCCTGACTCCTGCAATATGTAATGAAGTTCATGCAGAATTCATCATTCCCCAGAAGCGCCTCTGCAGCATGCAGTGTTCTCATCATTTCCCCGTCTGTGGGGTCAATAAGAGCCGCATGGAATCCGCTGTGCATGGCAAGGGTAAGAAACACCCTGTTCAGAAGCTTTCTCTGAGGGAGCCCGTGAGAAACGTTGGAAAGCCCCATTGCCAGTTTTACGTCGGGATATTTTTCAAAAATGAGGCATCCGGTCCTGAGGGTAAGGACCGCATTTCGCGGATCGGTACCCAAAGGCATTACCAGAGGATCAAAAAAGACCGTTTCATCCGGGATATCCATGCTGCGCACCTGTTCCATGATCTTTGAGGCCGCTTCAAGACGCTCTTCAGGCTCCACCTTTATGCCTTCATCCCCCATTGCAAGGGCTACAACATTTGTGTCATATTTCTTTACCAGCTCAAGGGTCGGTATCAGCCTTTCGGATTCGGCCGTCACTGAATTAACAAAATGCTTTTTCCCTTCGGCACATACCTCCAATCCGGCTCTGATAACCTCGGTGTCAGGTGAATCAACAGATATCGGCTTATCAGTCACCTTCTGTACAGCATTAATAGCCCATTTCATGTTCTCGACCTCTTCAGCAGCATCCCCCTGCCCGGTCCCGACATTCACGTCGATGTAGTCAGCACCGGCTTCAGCCTGGGCAGAAGCGCGGCTTTCTATAACATCTTTATCATGATTGATCACTGCTTCACGTACTTTTTTCCGCGTGGCATTGATAAGTTCTCCGATAACGATCATTGCTGTTTTCCTTTTAAGAAAGTATATGTTTACGTTTTTGTATGCAGATTAAAACTGACGGACGCGACAGAGCACGTCCCTCCAAAAAGGATACTTCCATCTCTATTTTTTTTCGTGGTCTGCCAGCCATTCATCAGCCTTTTTGAAATAGGGGCCCATTGTACCCTTGTAATAGTTGACAACCCACATAATAACCGCGGCATCATCAAGAAGACCGGCAAGCGGTATAAAATCAGGGATCAGGTCAACAGGCGTAATAAAATAGATAATGGCAAACACCGCTGCTGATTTGCGCGCCAGGGACAGTTCCTGGTCAGTGATCATAAAATAAAGCGCTGCTGCTTCTTTGAAAAACGGTATATCACGGCCGACCTTTTTTATTTTTTCCCAGAATCCCTGTTCTGCCCGATCTTTCTGTTCATTATCTGCTTCGGCTTTTACCATATCCCTGCATATCGTATTGATCTCTTCAGGGTCAACCCCCTGGTCAGCAGTCTGGGGGTATCCGCAGAAAGGGCAGAAAGAAAAGCCGTCTTTTACTTCTTTGCCGCAACTTTTACATTGTTCAGACATATATACGAACCTCCAAATAGGGACAACCGTACGGGTGCCCTGTCTAAAGTCACAAGTCGAAGGTCGAAAGCTATCCAGCAGAACTGGATTTAAATAGACCTCTTTAGACTACGGATCCACTGAGATCCTTCCACCACATTCCTTCATGCATTCCGCGAATCCGGGAAATGTGATGTCAACCGCTTCTGCAGTATCAACGTGTGTTGTACCTTCAGCATTCACACCAGCCACTGTAAGGGCCATTACTATCCTGTGATCATCATGACCATGTACGGATGTGCCTTTCAAATCGCTTTTTCTGATAATCAGGCCATCTTCGAGCTCTTCAATATCAGCACCCATGCGCGACAGTTCCTCATGCATGACCCGTATCCGGTCCGTTTCCTTTACACGCGCCTGCGGAGCGTTCACCAGACGGGTCTCCCCTTCTGCAAAACATCCGGCAACCGCCAGGGCAGGAAGCGCATCAGGTATGTCATTCATATCAACTTCGATCCCTTTCAGTTCTCCTCCCTGCACACACACAGTTCCCTTTTCCTCCACTACGAGAGCTCCCATCTCCTCAACAACATCCAGGACTTTCTTGTCCCCCTGAGGATCACTCAGATCGAGATTCTCGAATACGATTTTCCCTCCGGAAACCGCAGCAAGTACAATAAAAAAAGTTGCTGATGAAAAATCGGCAGGTATCTCCATATCAAATGGGCTGTATGACTGGTTCCCGGGTATTTCAAAACACGTATAATCCGGATCATGGGTTATTCCTATATTCTGCTTTTGCAGCCACCAGATGGTCATATCAATATACGGCTTTTCATTGAGATTCAGTACTGTTATTTCCGTATCTTCAGCCGCCAGCGGGCAGCTCATCAAAAGGGAGGTAAGAAACTGGGAAGTAAACGCATCCACTGAAGTATGTCCCCCGTTCATAGGGCCTTTCACCTTTACAGGAGCCATTCCATTGTTATGTACAGACACAGCTTCAGCTCCTAAACTGTTCAAAGCGTCAAGAAGCGGCTGAAGGGGCCTTCTTCGGATCTGTTCATCACCTGTAAATTCAGTTGTCCCCTGGGCAAGTGCGGCAACAGACACCCCTATCCTCAGTGAAGTCCCGGAATTGCCTACATCCACCGTACTCTTAGATGGACACGGCCCGGCTCCGAAACCCTTGACTTCAAGATCACTGCCTGCTTCGCGTATGTCCGCACCCAAATGTGTACACACATTAACAGCAGAAGCAGTATCTGCAGACTGAAGCGGATTCCTTATCAGGCTGGTCCCCTGTGCAAGGGAAGCAATGTACACAGCACGTATGGTATGGGACTTGGAAGCAGGTATTGAAAGCTGACCCTTGATGTGTGATTTTTCTACAATAAACTTCATGCTACATTTCCATAACAGGAATGAACCATAACCTAACTACTATTTTACTCTGCGTCTGCTCTTAGATTAAACCTTTCCTCAAACGCTCTCCGCATGATTCCTTCAGTGGGTTCCCGGTCGAACCAGATCCTGAACTGTTCCTCCCCCTGGCCTATAAACATATCATTGCCATTGAGTATTGTACAGCTCTTTTCCTGCGCCATTCTGAGGAGCTTTGTCACAGGAGGGTTGTAAATAATATCAAAAACGACCATTCCCTCCTGAATAACATCCGCCTGAACAGGGGATGCGTCAGTATCAGGGACCATTCCGACTGAAGTAGTGTTAATCAGAATATCGAATCCCTCTCCAGTGAAATCTTCATACCCGCACCATGCGCATCCCACAGCATCAGCAAGCTTCTCTGCTCTTGACAGGGTGCGGTTTACAACGAGAATATCTGCATGTTCCTCCTTTAGCCCGAAACATATACCGCGCGCAGCCCCGCCTGCACCGAGGACCGCAACCTTTTTTCCCGCAAGATCCCCTGCGCATGAACAGAGCCCCTTTACCGCGGCTTTGATGTCGGTGTTGGTTCCCTTGAGTTTACCGTTTTCCAGGTATACAGTATTCACGGCACCAGCATTCCGCGAAACAGGGTCAATATCATCAATACAGTCCATCACATCGACTTTATGAGGAATGGTGACGCTGAGGCCTGAGAATCCGGACTCTCTGAAGCAGGGTATGAACGTACTGATATCATCAACCAGGAATTTCACATATACAGCATCTGTCCCGGTCTCCCTGAAAGCTGCATTGTGTATATCCGGACTGGCACTGTGATGGATCGGATTCCCTGCCACTCCGAATACTGATGTGTTCTCATTAATGGAATCGTACCTGTAGAGTTCCCTGAGCTCATTGACCGTGAGCTGGCCCGGAGCTGTTTCCTTCTCTGTGTCAAGCAGACCGAATGTAAGGATGCTCCCGAATTTTTTCCCGATTATCCGGGATATTTCCCCCTTCTCTCCCATGCATATCCCGATCACAGGCTTTGTGCAGTCCTTGATCGCTGAAAAAAGCCTGAAATTATCAGTAATATCATTGGCATAGAAAGCCGCTTTTACAATATCAGCCCGGCTCTTTTCTATCTCCGCTATGATCTGACCGGGATCCTCCGGGGTTTCTTCAAAATTATGTACAGATCCTATGACCTGTGTTGATGAAGGTATATCTCCCAGTTCCGGAATATACCTGTATTCACAGTCAATATACCTCGCTCCTGCCCGTGATGCGCGTCTGAGGAGTTCAATCCGTTCTGAAGCTTCACGCGGAGAGGATCCCCCCTCTTCAGGCGACCTGTCAGTCACGATAAGAGGAAGCGGTGCTGAAGGTATGACCGTATCCAGCCAGTCAACAGGGGAAGCACAGAAATCGACCCGGAGTTCAACCGCGTCGCACAAGCCCTGTGCAGCCTGAATACCTTTTTCTGCATCAGCAGGTGACGCAGCCTGTATAGGAAGACAGATCATTACAGCCTCATCCTCTATAAAAGAGGGGGGCATTATAACATACAGCCCCCCTTTTTCCACACTTTTTTGAAAAAATTAAAATAGAACCACAAAGCCACAAAGACACAGAGTAATAAATATAGTTATCAGTAAGCAGTAAGCAGTAAGCAGTAAGTAGTAAGTAGTAAGTAGTAAGTAGTAAGTAGTAATTAGTAATTAGTAATTAATAAAAAAAGAAAGGCTGTTCACAACACTTCGTCATTTCAGCAATTGTTGAAATGACGAAGTGTCATACAATCATTACCATATCCTATGATATTATTCTTAGCTATAACGGTTGGGTTCACGTGCCGGCGCGTAAGGGACGGTCAAGTGGAACCCATTGATGTTATGCTCTTTCTTCTTCAGTATATTTCTCTCGGTATTCGGTGATTGACTTCGTAATCCCCGGCACCATCCAGTTGTGGTAAATCGAGCCGATTCCGGCAAGTTGGCTCCTCATTGACTTGCCCGCAGATGGGCAGTGTGGTTCAAAATCTTCAGCTTCTCACAGGCGTCAATCGCTGCGTTGAGAGTGTCACGGATGAATTGCCAATCAGTTCCCATTTCGTTCTCCTTTCTTTGCATAACATTTATCAGGTTGAAGCAATAATTTCTACCAATCATCCGTACGGAACGGCGATGCGGGGAGACCTTCCTTGTTGTAGAGATTGGCCCCCAGGGGATTTCCGGAATAGGCGTAACGGACAGCCGCAGGCTCGGCGACCTCAGGACTGGAAACAACAACGGTCACGCCGTCAATAACTGCTTCCGCCCACACCCATTTCTTATCGGCTCCGGCAATTGCAAAACGTTCCAACTTGCCTTGCGGGACTTCCTGTGTCGGCAGCAGGCCCTCCTTCCTGCCGACGATCAGGCCGCCGCCTGTATACTCGAATGACACCCGGATTTTATTGCCTTCAACAGTATAACCTTTGTACAGGGGGCCGCTGGGCACAATGTCCCTGCCATATTCCTTTGACAATGCCCATTGGGCCAGCCGCCAGCCGACATCCTGCTTGTTCTTCGGGTGAATACTGCGGGTATCACCGATATCGATGATGACCGCCATTCCTGTTTTTGCGATATCCAGGGCTTTGCGTTGATAATCACGGATCCTGGCGTAACCGTCACCCCTTGCAGGCATCTTATAGTCATGGCGAAAATTCGCCAACTGTACCCAATAGAACGGGAAATCGCCCTGTCCCCAGACTTCACGCCACCCCCCGACTAACGCCCGTTTCTTATGGTAGTACGATATTCCTTCTCTGCTGTTGGCTTCACCCTGGTACCAGATGACGCCGCGAATTGCGTAAGGGACAAGAGGTGCCACCATACCCTGATACAGGCGCGTGGGATCCTGTCGGCTGCTGCCGATGGACGGAAGGGCCGGCATGGCAGCGGGATACCTGCCTGCCGCAATATCAGCCTTCGCTTTTCGGAGCCACACTTCGACGTCGGCGATAATCTTGGTGTAGTTTGCTTTACCGGCCGCTGTTGTCGGGTCTGCCTGTTCCAGACGTTTGAGAATGTCCGCAGCAAATTTCTGCTCTGCAATTTTTGCAAAGCCGGCAGGCGGTGTCCAAGGTTCTATACGCGTTCCGCCCCACGAGGTATTGATCAAACCGATCGGAACATTCAGTTCCTGATGCAAACGTCGGCCGAAAAAGTAGCCCGCGCCGGTGAATCTCGCGACTGTTTTTGGTGAACACTCTACCCAGTTCCCGTTGAAATGCGTTAGCGGGCGGTCAGATGGTTGGTGGTTGACCTTTATGTGACGGATAAGAGGAAAGTTGGCAGCGTTTATTTCCTCCTTTGCCTGCAGAGAGCTCCCGACAGACCATTCCATATTCGATTGCCCGCTGCAGATCCATACATCGCCCACAATGACGTTCTTGATGGTGACAGTCTCGGATCCGGTTATCTTCATAACCGCGGGTTCGGCATTGGCCGGCACCGCTTTGAGAACTGTCTGCCATGTGCCGTTCGCATCAGCCGTTGCGGACAGTTTCTGGCCGGCAAACTCGACGGTGATGTTCTCGCCGGGCGCAGCCCATCCCCAGACCGGAACGGCTTTATCACGCTGCAATACCATATTGTCGCCGAATATTGTGGGCAGAGAAACTTTGGCCTTTTCCTCAGCATAGGCGTACGGGATCAAGAGTATCACTGCCACTGCAATTATACATACGCGTTTCATCTTATGCTTCCTTTATGAAAGGCTATCTTTGCGCCAAGACCTTTGGGGATCATGCGTTTTGCCCAAACCCGCTTGGTTTCCTGTGCAGCCCGGATATCGGCAGTAATACGCGGATCCGGGGGACTGCACCCGCATGAGAGGTGGCTCCCTCGTTCGTTTCTTTCAGATCCTGGATATCGAATTCCATTTCTTCTTTCATTGCAGATAGCGAGAGCGTCGAAAAAGCGGTGCTTAACATGCGGGAATCTTCACTTATAATAATATAAGGATTTTACTGAATCTCAAGAAGATATTATATTATTTTTTTTCTTGACTTCGGGGCCTTATAGAGGTTAGGTGTTGCTTTCCCATTCTTTTTTCAGAATACCATAACTCACAATATCTTCATATTTAATGGTTATTTCATTCTGTGCCGGAGATCTCAGGGTGTTTTCTGCCTGAGCTTTAGCCAACCATCCTGCAGTGGTGCCGTCAGGACCAAAAGTCAGCCACCAGTCGAACTCGGTATCCGGGGTTTCCGCGGCACGCACATAAAGCCAGCTCAGTTTTCCATCCTGATCGGCAATTTCAAGCGGCTCACCCAGAACATCTTTCGTGTACTCCGGGGAGGCTCCCTTCCGGACCAGTTCTCTTATTCCCTCGAAATCGCTAAAAGCCCGCGCGGCTTTCCATCGATCCGATATGTCTCGCATCGCCCCTTTAAGTTCAGGATGCCCGGTCCCCGACTCGCGCCCGCACCCCGCCAAGAAAACACCCAGAAGGCAAAGCACGACTGCAATAGATCTGCTCATTCTGTTCTCCTGTTTATCTCTTTCTGCTTCATTTGAATATTTCCAAGGGATTTGTATCTTTGTCCTGAAGTTCTTTTATCCTCTTCTTGCTTTGCTCTATTTCATCTTTCATTACATTACCTTCTTTATTCAGATAATCAATTTTTTCTTCTCTCTTTTTTAAACTATACTATTCTCTCTGTGCTCCCGCCTTCAGGGCACGCCATAGCGCCCTTACGGCGCGGCGGCTGCTGCGTCTCTGTGGCTTTCTTCTTTTTCAAATTGCAAATTGGCAAAGCTCCTCCGCCGAAGCGGCTATGGCGTCTCTCGCGAAGGCGAGTCGCAAATCGCAAATCACTCCCCTCCGTCTTCTGTCTTCTGAATCAATGATGTCTTTTTCCGCTTCCTGATCACGAGTATGATCGAAATATACGGAAATAAGAACAGCAGTGTTACAGCCGCTTTTGTCAGGAGCATCCCTGTATAATGAATGGTATCGAACTGCTGTCTGGGCATCGGGAAGGCCCATGTATGAACAGTGTACGCGAGATCTCCGAACAACGCCAATGCAGCCCACCATACCAAAAGCACAATTATGCCCATGATCGTGCACCTGAGCAGGATCTGAGCAGCCGTTTCAAGTACCTCGTCAACAGTCTTCATATTGTATACTCCGAATAATTATATTGATCCAGAGACTATTCCTTCAGTTTAATACTCTCCTGATCCGGTCTGACCATTACTTTTACTTCACCAACCAGCCTGCCATCAGCCTCAACAACAAATCTAAATATATTATTTTTAAGACCGTATGGAATATATACCTTATTTCTGCCCCACGTAATCTTCTGTCTGTAATCCCGATGACCTTCGGGCCAGATAAAAATATGCGTTCTTCCTGAATGACGTATGAGGTGTTCGAAAGGATAAAAACACATTATAATAGGGACAACTACTATTCCTCGAATATCATTCATAACAAATTTTGAAGTCCTAACTGTAATGAAATCACTGCTTTTTACCGGATCTTCAAATTTCTGTTTTGCGAATTCCCTTTTTATATCTACGAAAACATATTCATCACCAAGGTTAATCGGTTTGGGTTGTCCACAACCGATCACAATGCAGGTCAATAATAAACATATAGTCAATTTTATATTATCCATTTTATTCCTTCTGCTATAACGTATACATCTTTAGGCCCTCATGCTTTTATGAACCTTATGAGATTATCGATAAAGATTGCTGATATTTCAACATTTCAACAATTGTTGAAATGTTGAAGTGTTATACATACATTAACGCATACCATTTTTATCGCGAACGTTAAGCTTGCCGATCCTGAGCCTGTCGAATAATTCCGGTGCAGCGCTTAGATATTCTTGTGTTTTTTTAGATCTCTATAGAAGTTCTCGTGAACACCTAAGGCAATCAATATCCGTTTTTTTTTATCCCATTGATATGCTAAAAGGTTTTCGCGCTTAGCCATTCGAAACTTATAAACCCAGACATCTGAGATATCACCTATTTTCTTTTGTCCGATTTGGGGATCCGAAACGATTTTACGGATAGCTTTGTCAAGGTCTTTGATCTGATTCTTGTTCAGCTTTTTCTTCGTTTTGGCAAAAATGGGCGTCTGAAATATTTTAATTCCCAAATCATTCACCTTCACCGAATTCGTACGGAATTAAAACACCTTCTTTGACCTGCTCACGTCCAATGAGGATATCCTGCACAAATGAAAACGAAAGGTCAGGATTGTCTTCAAGAATCTCTCCCATTTCTGCCCAGTATTCAATTTGTCCTGCGACTGATCTCTTCAATGCTTTAGAACGGGCACGGGCTTTCTTTACAATCGAGTCAGATATTCTTACAGATATGGACATACGTTAACTCCAATAATAGTTAACTACATTATACCACATTTTATCGCAAATTGCAACATTTATTTTTTATTTTCCAACGCTGCAAATCAGCCGCGCGGTCTTTTGCCTCGGCTGCATTTGCATTGTTTGCCGATCTTACATTCCTTTCGCAGATTCAAGCAATTCATACAGCCGTATGAAAAATGTATTTCGAGTCTTTTCAATATGCAAAGCTTCCTTGAAATCAATTATTGCCGTGTCTTGACGCTTGAACCTGTCCGGTTCCACCTGCAAAGCATAAGAATTAACCTGTCTTTGCCAGAACCATTCCGCACTGCAGAACTGTACGTTTTCCGGATCGACAGCTGTAATTTTCTTAATCCATTATTTCTCGGCTAAAATTCCGGATCACGGATCTGAGAGCATCCTGTTAATCAGTTTGCATGTTTCCATTTTAATGCCATTGTTTTTTTATCAATAATTGTAAAAACCGCTTCTTTTCTTAAATATCCTTCTTTGCGGAACAGGCTGCTAAAATCCCCATACTTCCGATCATGCTCAATCCAGTCGTACACTTCCCTTCCTTTGATAAAAACCAATAATGATATACTATCATCTTCAGAAATATCAGTCAGCTCTGCTTCCGGCCATTCAAATCCTAAAGTTTTAATTATCATACCAAACTATTTTCGTGCATGTTATCCCCATTTCAAATTCAAGTATCAATTTTATTATTTTAACCTTTTTTGACAGTTGTGGATGGAAGTGAAATGCTAAGGTTTTCCCATTTGCAGTCTTGTAAATACGTGGAACATTTGGGCTATAATGTTCCCCATCTTTATCAATTACCTTTACGCTGTAACTCATAGCGTTTCCATCTTTAAGCTTAATTTTATTAGGTGAGATACATTCATCTATCTTATCTGCATCATCGGTTGCCAAATCAACCTCAACAAATGCAATATCCTGAGTTCTGCTCAAGAATTCAACCGAGTCTTTTCCATATTCTCCTATATACTGCAAGCTTTTAATCCTCGGAAAAGGTTTAGAAGCCGTAATTGTTACCCCAGAGCTATCAATGTAAGTATCTTTGTTAATAAGGATAGTCTCAAAAGATCTGGGCCAAAAAACAAACGAACACAATATAACTATAGAAGAAAATGCTATCACAGCTAAAATATACAATACTATTTTTCTTGAAATAACAACCACTATTTTTCTGAATGTAATTTTGTCTGACTTTGTTCCTTCTTCCTTTTCTTTTTGTTTTTTCCTGTAAGAATCAAAGATTTCTATTCCCAGCAATACAATTAATACTATAACGGAGGGAACAAAGTCAATTAAATAACCATTCATCCCCCATTTAAAAGCGAATACAAACCCAATAGCAAAAGATATTTTTATTATATTCATTATAATATTCATTCTTTTGCTATTCTTTTTCTCTTCTGTCATGTTATTACTCTTTTTTATTCATTTTCTTTCTGCAATATTTTCATTCATTTCAGTAGGTCTATTATGGTTTCTTCCTGCCATTTTATTGCCATCTTTCATAATTATTCAGTATAAAGTCAAAACTTTTACCGATTTGTTCGCCTGCTTCTTCTATACTTGAGGAAATATCAGCACTGCTATAACGGGAACGGTAAGTAGACGCATTTAAAATAGAGAATTCCCATTCAATTCCTTCCACGGTATGTATACAGCCTACAATAAATATTCTTGTATCCTCTGTATCCTTTATATTCGATTTCTTACATGAATCCATATCTGTATCAATTATTGTCTTTGTTTTATATCCCTTTTTATTCATTATTTCGCTTACTTTTTTTGTCAGCTTTAGAGTCTTAATATGGTTTTTATCTCGAGGAATAATTATATATTCATAATGTTTGCTAAAATATGGTTTTGTAGTCCTATAAGAAGATATTTCTAAATCCGCATTCTCAACAGCTTTTTTTATTTCTTTTTCTAATTTTACCGTTAATGAATATGCATAAACAAGTAAATTCGCTGTTGCTTCCGGATTGTTTTTGTGTATATGGCTTAATACAAGAGACAAATCATCAAGTTTGACTCTACTGAATAAAGGAGGATATCCATGAAAATGAGCAGGTACAAAATTTGGTATTTCAGCAAGACTAATATAACTATTAACTATATATTGATCTTTTATTTCTTTCACATTACATATTATGTCTATTTGCACATAATACTTTTTATTAGGAATAATTTTCTTTATCAATGGATCCGGAAATGGCGGTCCAGGGAGTGACTCAATATTTATACCATCTACGACCAAGCTTGGATTTTCCGGTAATAACCACTGTTTAAAAGGCTTTATTTCCTCATCGGTATAATAGACATATCTTGATTTTTCACTCACTTTCGCGCAACTTAAAATTGACATGATCAATACCGTAAAAATGACGATTAATAGATACTCTTTTTTCTTGAGCATATTCGAAAGGTTCATATCATCCCTTTATTACTATAACCTTTAAGGATTACCGGTTCCGATACCCGCCGCAGGCGGTGTTGTCGGGATCTCTTGGCGCTCCTTATTCTGCAATTCTAATCCTCATTTCTTGAGCGCTGCCCGTGCTTCGCCTATTTTTTATAAGTTTCGACAAGTTGCTCGAAACGATCATGAATGGGCGTCGCTGCCTTTTTCTGAGACATAACCGGTTCTCTCGACGTTTCTATGTAAGCAACAAGCGCAATATCATGCCTGAAGTCTGGAACCGGCACAATCAATCCCTTCTCTGTAGCTGACAATTCGACACTTCCCAGGGGTACTCCATCAAAGGTGTCAAAGAAAACCACAGTATACTTTCCACCCGAAGTACCTTCCAGAATGATCTTCGGTTTCTGTCCGATAGGTCCGGAAGAGTATCCCAAAACCTTCTGTTTATATATAACGTCCTTCCACATCACTTGTCGCCGCGGGCCTATCCAGGCCAGAATCTTATTTTTAGTCTTCAGAGCAAATGCAAAATATTTTTGTTCGGCGGGTTTGAGCAAGATATTACATGGTTGGGCTTCTTCAAACTTCACCTCCTGAAGGAATCGTGAAATCCCGGTGAAGTGAAAATAAAGATCGCGAGGATGCACATACCGTTCCCACCACCACGTCATTCCCCCTCCTGGGGAGCCCGAGAATATCCCCGCCCACAAGCCATCATGGATGTGAAGACCGGCGGGATCCGCATCAAAGTAGTTGGGGCTGACATAAAGACCGTATTCGGCAATCACTACCGGTTTGCCATATTTAGCGAGTGTATGGAGGCGACGCGGAAAGACGGCTGTAATTTCAGGCAGATATGAATGCACTTGAATAAAATCGATGGCATTCAGCTTATAGGCAAGACAATCAGTAGCAGGAGGGGTAAACCGATACGATGTTGTGATGAGATGGCGATTGGTATCGACCCGTTTGAGATGTTCTGCCATTTCCTTGTGCCATTCGGAAACGGTCCTGCTTTGGAAGCCTTGCGAAGTCTCTACCTCGTTCCAAAGTTCCCAAGCCCATATATTAGGACACCATCCGTAGCGTGCTGCTGCATATCGAAGTCGATTCTTGATGGCCTTTCGTGCCTTGATATCGACAAAAAACTCTAATGGATGGCTAAGCCATCCCCCGGCTTTCCGGGAATAAGGGTTCTCCTCCCAGTCCCAGTTGGTGTCGCCGAATGAAAAGAAGCTAAGAATGAGATATATCTCTTGTTCTACGGCAGCTTGCAGTATACGATCTACTCTTGCTGCGGATTCCTGACTGAAGTTGCCAACACCCCTGTATCCCGCATTCACCTTTGATGAAGACCATTCGAGAGCTGTGCCGGAAAAATAATGAACCAACCAGAGGCGAGCGCAGTTTGCCTTTGCTGCATGGAGTGATTTAAGCCACGTCTCGTAGCCTCTGGAACCGGACTCTTCCGGCCAACCCAGGTTCTCTCCGACAGGAATGAAGGATCGGCCGTTCTGATACTGGAAGTACTTTGAATCCGGCCGCAGCTTGATGAATCCTGGAGGAGTGTTCCTGCCGCGAACCGCGTGGAATAAACCGCCCTTTGATGTCCATGACTTGTCCTCACAAGAAACGGCAAAAGAGTATTTGTATTCGCCCTCGACAGTCGGACAGAACCTGAAACACCATTTTCCTTCGCCTATCGTTTGGAACCTTTCCCAATCCGTCAAGGTGCCTTTTTTCTCCGCTTGCTTTTTCACAAACAACTGTTTGCATGGTATGTACCAGAAACAGGGAACAGTTGTCTGCTTGCCGCTCGGAAGTATTACTATGGCATCAACTCTTACGCTGTCTGCATCGTAGGGATTGAATGTTCCGGCTAAACTGAGCTTTTTCGAGACGACCGTTGTTTCGTATTTTGAGAACACCGATACAGTGGACTCACCGTCAGCAGTAAGACAAGAGGACACCAGTGTGGCGGCCAGAACCATCGGCCCCACAATAAGATTTAGTGTAAAAAAAACGTTCCTGTGTTGTTTATTCATATCTTTCTTGCATACCATCAATCTGGTTGAAATCAATAATTTCCTTAGCCAAGGTCATATCCGCTATACATTATAGTCAAAATACACATAAAATTCAACAATTTCTCAGTGTTTTTTACTGGTTTTTCACTTTCTTAATTTTTTTCTGTTTTTGCTGCCATTCGTAGATTGACGGAACCGCCGGCTGCGGCCGGGGCGGCAGCTCCTTTAACGCGGGATGAGCTTTGTTGCCGGAAACCACGATCCCTTTGGTGTTTCCCGAAACAAACGCTCCATTCCCGCCGTACAGGTTATTCGAGCGCACTTCGATCCCGGATGGATTCCGTACGTTTATGCTCATCATCGGTTTCCCCGAATTCCTCACAACAAAGACATTGTGCGCGATGATGTGGTCGAAATTCACATTATTGTATGCGATCCCTTCAGCGCGGCTTTCAAAACGATTGTAGAGCACAAGCCAGTTCTCATTCATGCCGTTAAGCACGAGGCCATTGCGCGGAACCTTTGTGAAGTCACAGTTATATATAACGTTCCGCGGCCCTATCGGGCCATGGGAACGGTCGGTCGGTTTTGTCGTGTAAAACCCGTAACCATAGCTCCCCTGTCCTGAGGGCCGGACGACCACGATGTTCTCGAACAGATTCTCATGGCACCATCCCGAATGGCATTGCGCATCGCTGTTGATGAATGTGGAATTGCGGATCACGCAGCCGCTCGATCCCCATTCCAGACAGGGAGCATGCCGCATGTTGGTTGACCTGACGTTCTCCATCAGGCAGTCCCACCCGCGCTCGAAACCGACATATCCGGTTCCGCCACCGCCGCAGTCCCGCGAGCCGTTGAATTCACAGTCCCTGATCGTAATCCACTTGGAACTCGTGGCGTAGACAGGATTTCGGCCGGTCTTATCGACACGGATCCCCTGCGCCCAGCAGTTGACCGCCTGCCGGAAGAGGATGGTCTGGATCTTCGGCGGTTTCTGTGCCTGCGTGATATAAAAATCTTCCACTCCGCATCCCTCGATGGGCTTCATTCGATAAGCCATTGAACCGTCCCTTACCGGGAAATCGATCCTCAAGGGCTGGTTGACGGTCACCTCCTCGCCCTTAACCTTCTCGACACGGACCATGTACAGGCGGTACGGGTCCCATGGCGTCCTGACGCCTCCCATCAGCTTTCGCCATTCCTTTGTGGCAGGTGCATAAAGCCTGATCCACGTTTTTTCAGGAAGGTCCCCGGCGTTCTCCAGGGCAAGTTCGGTCGAACCCCTTTTCGCATCTCTCGTTAAAGCATGCTCGGACAGCCTGTCCCTGCCTGAGAAAAGAATAATACCGTCCCCCTTGGTGTCCTCTTTTTTGCTGTAGCGGACGATCAGCCGCGTCTTGTCCGTGCCCTGCCCGCGGATGACTACTCCGTTGTGCTCGATCAGGATCTTGCTGTCGATATGATACGTGCCTTTTCCCAGGACCACCGCTCCGCCACCGGCTTTTCCAGCCGCATTGCAGGCTTTCTGTAATGCGGCTGAGTCGTCCTTGTCATCATCAGCCGCTGCCCCGTATTGTTCAACAGCGGCAAAAGGCTTTTTGTTAGGAATCCCGCCCTGGACGCCGACCTTAGTCCAGTTCGGGTACATAATTCCGTCCGGGCCGACAACATCGGCCTGTGTCCCTCCCCGTTTGTACTGCGGCTCCCACGGCTGATCCTGGGCCCCGGCCGAAGGCGATCCACTGAAAAACATGAAAAAGCACATTAACAGCGATCTATACAGAAGTCCCTGATCAAGGTCCATTTCGACGTCTCCTCCTGTCGTTAGGCGAAACCGGTCCCGGTGTATTATTATTTTCTTTTATCGATCTTCCTCATGAATTTTTTAAATCCTGTCTCAGGCGTTTCAGAGACCGTCTTTTTCATGGCTTCTTTTATATCAAACTCTCCAATGATCTTAAAATATTCTTCAGATTGTCGGTATATTCATTCATCTTCAAATGCTCATTTTAAAATGCTGATGTCTTATAACTTCTTTAGCGTGTTTCGTGTGTCCTTCGACTATACTCAGGACCTTGAGCAAGTAAAACGAGTCGAAACGGTTTCGCGGTTTATACTTTTTCTTCCGCATTAATGATAATATCTTCTCCGTTCCCCGAGAAGTATCAGGTCGCGGAGCGCCTCTTCGTCTTTTGCCTTTATCCACTTTTTTTCAAAAACAGGGTCCTGCACGATCTGGGCAATGGCTGCAAGGGCCCTCAGGTGGAAATTCCTATTGTCCCACGAACTGATTATCAGGAAAACGGCATTTACTTCGTCTGAAGTGAAAAACCCAGTCCCCTTTCTGCACCTTGCGATCAGTATTTTGAATATGTCCTCACCCTCTATGACCGTATGGGGAATGGCAACGGTTGACGTGATAGCTGTACTGCTCTCCTTTTCCCTGTCGATAAGTGTATTTTTCAGCGCTGAAGTTGTGATGTCAATATCCTCCGCTGCACGGGAGCACATCATGTCAAAGAGTTCCTCAGCATCAAGGCGGCGGTCTATATCAAATATGACGCTTTCCTCTATCACATGGTCGAAATGGTCGTGCACGATCTCATCGCGTTCCCTGATGATATCCTTAAGCTCGGTCTCAAGTCCGCGGTCTGTTAAGTGATCCCTTGCGGTAACACGCTCTATCAGATGCAGAAGTGCATATTCCCTTACCGAATTAACCCTGCCGTAAAACCAGTAAATAAAAAAGCCGCCGATGAGAAGGCCTCCGCACAGAATAAGGATATTTGCCCCGAGAAATAGAAGTATTCCCGCAAATCCGATTACACCTGCAATATGCATGTACGGGTAAAGAGGGCTTCTGAACTGAGGCTGGTAATTCTGAAGACCGCTTTCACGCAGGATAATCACTGACAGAAAGGAAAAGAGATAATTCATAATAAATATTGCTGAAGCTGCTTGTACCAGTATGGTGATCGGCAGAAATATCCCCCCTGCTGCAACGCATCCGGCAAAGATCACTGCAATAAAAGGGGTCTGAAACCGTTCGTGGACTCTCCCCATTGGTTCAAACAGCAATCCGTCCCGGGCTGCGGCAAACAGATACCGGGCTGCGCTCATAATGGCGGCATTGGCAGCTGAAAGAAGCGCCAGAACACCTGCAGCACTTAACACGATGCTTCCCTTGGAACCGAGGAATATCCCGGCTGCGGCTGAAAGAGGCATACGCTCGCCGTCAAGTTCTCCGGATTCAAGTACGCCCTGAGTTATAAAAACAACTGACAAATAGAAAACAGCCACAACAATAATAGACCAGATCATTGCTTTCGGAATGACACTTCCGGGCTGGGCCACCTCCTCGGCCATGCTCCCCACCTTGATAATGGCGCCAAAGCCGACGAACACAAATCCTGCAGTAAAAAAAAGTGCTGTCACTCCGGATCCCTGTTTTATAAAGGGAGTGTACCTCATCACATTCACGCAGGGAATTCCGTACACTGTATATATCACCAGTACAACTGCAATAATGCAGAAAAGTATGCGCTGGAGTGCTCCCACCTGTTTTACACCGGTAATGTTGAGCACTGCAAAAAGAGCACAGAAAAAAACGGCAACAGCAACAGCAGTCCATTCCGCAGTCCATCCCGCCATACGGGAGATAAAATATCCGGCCATGGTCAGAAAGAAAGCGCACTTCAGGGATATTGAGACAAATGTAGTAATTCCGTATGTAGTGCCGAGAGCCGGGCCCATGCTCCGGGTGACATAAAAATAGGCTCCGCCGGCTTTGGGCATGGCTGAAGCGAGTTCCGACTCGCTCAGTATTCCGCCTACAGCAAGCAGTGCAGCAATAAGGAACGACACAATGGAAGCGGGACCGCAGTGGGCATATGCCAGTCCCGGAAGAATAAACAGACCTGCAATCATTGCACCCGCACCGATGCAGAACACATCAAGGATCTTAAGATCGCGACTAAGCTTCATGTGCTGAACCTCTGCGTTATATTAAGTGTATTCCCGGCTTTCAGGGAAACGGGCTGTTGAAAAAATACCTCGGTTTTTCCCCTTTCGTATACGGCATCGGAGGATACACGCTTCCCGTCAACTGAAACAGCTGCCTGTTCCGATTTCTCCGATACTCCCAAACGGACCTTTTTCAGGCGTTCTCTCCCGTGCATCACGGTAAGGGTGAACCGGAAGGATCTATGCTTTGTTTCTGAGACCTGGATGCTTCCCCATGAATTACCTGTGGCATACAGTGTATAAAACCGCCCCCCGCTGATCCGGGGATCACATCCGATATACTGGTCCACGGCTGAGTATTCAAATCCCGCCAGTCCGTTCAGAATGGAATAGGAGGCAAGTGCCCGTGCATAATGGTCCCCGCACTCCACATCATTAAAGGGATTGCGCCTGATCCCGTCATGCCGTTCCCGCGCTGTCTTTGTGATATTGAAGCATTCTTTGACAAGCCCCATATATGCACAGTGCGCAGCAACCTGATACTCGATCCCGGTCCACACTTCATCCGAATACGGAAAAGGCAGTTCGGGCCTTCCGCCGCGCGGCCATGTGCACAGGGCAAGTCCGCTGTCCTCATTCAGCACGTAAATCCGCTGAACTGATTCAAAATCGGAAAAATCCTTAATTAAGTTATATTTGACTATCGAGCGGAGGGCTTTTTTTATCTTCGCATCAGGAAGAATACCCCCGAGCCCGGCAGCACGCGCCTGCCAGTCACCTATTACCTGGTCAGAAAGACATCCTTTTCCGTATTGATATTTCACATCTTTTTTTTTGCCCTTTAAAGAGGAAGGATAATAGACGCTGTTTGAAAACGATTCAATCTGTTCGGCTTCCCTGACTGCTTTTTGTCTGTTGTATGTCTGTTCAAAATATTCACCGTTCCATAATGCAAGGTACTCTTTGCTCCCCTTTTCAAACAGTGATGCGCACTGTCCGGCGAACTCTTCATCTCCGGCATCAAGAGCCATCTGTCTTGTTGCTTCAAGAGCACCGAGATAATAGGTCCCTGTCAGAGTATTCATTCCAGCGAATTCAATATCATATGTATTGTGCTGGAGCATCTCCATCACCCCGTCACGGTCTTTATCCCATCTCTGCCAGGCAAATTCCATAGCCTTTTTTGCCCCGGGCCAGAGCTTTTTCAGCCAGTCAGTATCACCGCTCAGACGCCATTCCCGGTAGAGCCTGATAAGAGACCCCATCTGACCGTCGGCTGCAGGTATCTTTACCGGAACCCGGCATCCGCTTGAAGCACGGGTTCTGAAGTGCATGCTCCCGTCCTCCAGTATATCAGTATCAAAATTCGTCTCCCGGCATTTCCGTTCAAGGGATGGGAACAGATACGCCATTGTATGCGCATAGTTCCACACATGCGTACAGTTTCCCATGCAGCAACCGTATGACCGGTCTGTTCCCTCAAAACAGTGTATAAAGCCATCGTCAAAATACTGCACCGTATTGCTTCGAATAATCGAAGCTGTATTAGCCACTGCCTCCTTTACATGCCACGGGACAGTTGTTTTCTTGAGAGTGTTAATATACTGCCGGGATCGCTTCTGTAATGTATCAACATGCTTAAAAAGGAATACTGCTGCCTGAACTGCATCTTTATAATCAAGAGCATAATGGTTTGTACGCTGCATGATGGGTGCCTTCTCGCATACATCCCAGTATACAGGGATATTGGGAAAATGCCACCCGAGCACAAACACAATCTCCCTTGACTGGCCGGGGTTCAGTCTGAGGGAGCATGAAACACCTCCCACATGGGATTTGCCTTCAGGAGAAGGCCCGGTTTGTCCCTTATCCTCTTCAAATCTTCCGTCCGAAGAAAAGTCTCTCCACAGGTAATCCATTACATCAAACCATCCATCGTCAGGAAAACATGTACGCACGGAAGTCCCTCTGCTTCCTGCAACAATGGCCATTGAGCCGTAACCCGGCTCGTTCTGTTTGTATTTGCCTGTCTCCATTGCAAGGCCCTTATATCCCTTCCCGTGAATACGTGAATTTATATTTTTGCCGAAACAGGGATGGGATGTATCTTTGGGAAACGCACGGTATGTACTGGTATTGCGTATATCAAGGGGAAGAACTGAAAGGCCTGTCATGTTGAGTATACTCATTCCAACTGAAGCTGATACTGTTGTGGTACGTCTGTTTTTCAATGTATATATAAAAGCGGCTGCAGGAATTGAAGATGCCCTGCGATCATGCGGCACCATGGGATTAAACGCAGTCAGCTTTACAGACAGAGGGAGGCGCGTGTCCCTGAATGTTATTTCTGCAAACGGGTATTCTCCTGTGAATTCCGCCCCCTGCATATGAGGAAGTCCTGCAAACTGAAATGGAGTGTAATGGTATTTGGTCCCTCTTGTCTGATAGGACACATAGGGAGAAATACGGCGTGATGCAAGTACTTTTGTCATGGGATCCCTGCCCTGTTCCTTTGCACGGATTAAAAATGCTGTGGCAGGAGCTTCCGTCTCCTTGTTGGGTGCATTAAATATCTCCCAGTCCACAAGCCGTCCCGAACCGTGAAGGCCCACTGTGCCGGTGCCTATGCCGCCAATGGGGAATACCACTTCCTGCAAAGCCGTGCCGCTGAATGTTCTAAATCCTTCTACCTTCTTCTCTGCCAATCTGTTATCACCTATAATAACAAGTAAATCTTAAATCCTGTTTTTCCTTCCGCGTTCCGCATTTCGTGCTTATGGCAGTCCTCTCGCGTCCTCCTTAAGAGGAACAACATCCGCCGTATGTATATACCATTCAAGAAGATGCTTTTCAAGGTCCTGACGCACTTTGCTGAAACCAGGATCATTATATACATTCCGGAGTTCCTGTGGATCTTCTTTTAGGTCATACAGTTCAGAAGTTCCTTGTGCTCTTCGTATAAGCTTATGATCAAGGGTCCTGATCATGGTGCTCCTCTGTACACTTTCCGGACGCTCCTGCTGCTGAAGTCCTTTTGGATAGTAAATGCTCTTCGGGTCCCGAATAAAGGAATCTCTTCTTTCAATACCTTCGAAACAGTGGGGCTCATGAGGATCATATCCCCCTTCTGCAAATACAGGCCTTTCCATATCCCCTTCATCTCCCTTGAGCTGAGGAACAAGAGACCGAGAAAAATGGGTATGCTTCGCTTCAATCCCTGCAAGCTCCAGGACCGTTGCCATAAGATCGAATAATTCATTCTGTCCCTGCACGCGATGACCTGATGCTCCTCCGGGGATCCTGGCAACAAAGGGTACCCGTGTCAGGGTATCATCCAGCCCGGTCGGCCATTTTTCAACAAGACCTAAATCTCCTGCCCAGTCTCCATGATCTGAATAGACAAATACTGCCGTTTCATCAGCCAGGCCTGTTTGGTCAAGTGCTTCAATTAACCTGCCAAGGGACCAGTCAATATACGAGCACATTCCCAGGTATACAGCCTGGATTTTTTCCAGTGTTCCTTCAGGAAGTCTGTCAAGCCCACGGTATTCTCTGATCAACGAATGGAACAGAGGTTTGCCTTCAGATTCTACCGGACGAAGAGGGGGCAGATCCTTTGGATCATACATATCATGCCAAGGCTGCGGAGCGCCGTATCCTGGATGGGGCATGGAAAGAGGATAATAGAGGACAAAAGGAGTATCCCCCTTTTTTCTTGACTTCAAAAAATCGATTCCGGCCTGCACATTCTGCATATCAGATGTCTCTTCTTTTCCCCCGGCAAACGGTCTGCAGAGAAAACTGAAGTATCCAGGTTCTCCATACTCAAAACAGTTTCCTCCGTGATGCCCGCCCTTCTTGTTTTTGAAATTATCAACACATAAAGGAAAAGAATCGGCAGAATAAAGATCATTCTTACCGTGCCATTCTACATGGTATCCTGCCTCTCTGAGATATCTGAACAAACTCGGTTCATGGGGCTGCAGAAGATGCCAGAGCGTTCGGTGGCCTGATACGTGGGGATACCATCCCGTCATTGTACTGCACCGCGAAGGAGAACAGACAGGATGCTGATTATGGCACTGGTCAAACACTGTCCCCTCTTCTGCAAGCCGGTCAAATGTAGGAGCTTTTACACAAGGATGACCGTAAACCGACAAGCTTTCAGCTCGCATCTCATCAGGGCAGAACAGGATGAAATTCATACCATGCACCTTTTCCTCTGATATTGTATTACGCACCATGCACTGCAAATAACGTATAATGATAGTAACAATTCCCTAAATGTCAATCTTTTTTATTAGGTTGTCTTGGAAGTCCATTATGGTACCCTTGTTTTACTTTGTGACGTGGCGGCTTTATTTTTCTTCTTTTTTTTAAGTTTTTTCTTGACAAACTCATAATTCTGTTAGAATAATATTTACATTTCATGCGGCAGTAGGTCCTTTCACCTGCCAGGCGTCCCCCCACTGGCAACTTGGACTTCTGCCGCTTTTTTTTACTTTTCATTTTTTTATTGACATTCCCCTTCAGACATTTACAATAGAACTGCTGATTTCAGGGGAGAAACGCTTATATGGCCCACTTAATTCTTATCGAGGAAGGCAACAGAAACACATATAAGCTGGATAGGAAAGTCACATATATAGGGCGCAAAAACACATGCGATATCGCTGTGGAAGACACCAATGTGTCCCGCCATCACGCCCGCATCATTAATGATTCAAATGATTATCTTCTGGTTGATACACAGAGCAGGAACGGTACCTATGTGAACGGGCAGAAAACATCCCAGACATTCCTTACCGATGATGATCATATACGGATCGGAACAAAGGAATTCCGGTTCTTTCTCGATCCCGAGGATAAAAAACCGGTGTTCCAGCTTTCCAAGTACGAAATTATTGAAAAGATCGGCAGGGGCGGCATGGGAATCGTGTACAAAGCCAGACAGAAATCCATGGATCGGATTGTTGCCCTCAAAATACTCCATGAACGGCTCGTCAATGATTCCGCCTTTGTTGACCGGTTCATCAGGGAAGCCCAGGCTGCTGGAAAATTGAGCCATCCTAATATAATCCATGTCCACGACGTGAGCAAAGAAAAGGGATTCTATTACTTCTCAATGGAATTCGTTTCAGGCTCAACTGTCACGTCCCGGCTCATGGACAAAGGACATCTTCCTTCGAATGAAGTGCTCGATATTGTCAAACAGGTCGCAAAAGCCCTTGGATACGCCCATGGCAACAACCTTATCCACCGTGATATAAAACCCGACAACATCATGATAACGGATGACGGTGAAGTTAAGCTTGCTGATCTCGGCATTGCACGCAACCTTAAGGAGTCGAGTGCCAATATTGAAAAGAATACCATATACGGGACTCCGCTCTATATGTCTCCGGAACAGGCCCTGGGCATGGAGCTTGACGGCAGAACGGACATATATTCACTGGGTGCGACTGCATTTCATATAGCAACGGGAGAAACCCCTTTTGAAGCAGAAAAAGCAATTGATGTATTAAAGAAACATATCAATGATCCATTGCCTCCTCCTGATTCGATTAATCCCGATATCCCTGATGATATCTGCCGGCTGATAGAAATCATGATGGCCAAGGAGCCTGAAGAACGTTTTCAGTCCGCTGTTGAGATAGTTGAAGAAATCGAACAGATACAGAAAGGCGGCAATGTTTCGTATAAACGGACGCCTCTTCATGAAACCGCGATCCTAAAAAGGCTTTCATCCGGAATAGAGGTTGAACCTTCGGTCAATATCGTTGATTTTCCCAGTGACAAACGGATAGAGCATCTTGCATCACTGGACCCTAAAAAACGCAAAACCACTTTTTTCATCATCCTGTTTATCATAGGGCTCATCGGCGCTTTTATATGCACAGTCTATATTTCTGATATATTCAAGAGACATATCAGTCCCCGCGAACCCACGTTCCCTACTGAACAAGTATTTACACAGGCTGAAGAATCGAGAGCAGAAGGAAACCTGGCCAAAGAGTATTCCCTGCTTCTCAACCTGTATAAGAATATGCCTTTGAACGACGAACGGAGGATCGATGTAAAGAACAGGCTCCAGGACCTGGCTCCCTTCATAAAAAAGCAGGACAGGAATGAAATAAAATCCGCACATCTGAAATCATACACTTCATTTATCAAGTATGCCGCATCAAATCCCGGCAATATCAACGATATCATAACGCAGGGACGGCGATGCCTCACTTCAGAGTTCATGACCCTGTTTCCGGACAGAACTGAAAATATCCGCTCCATAATAAAAACGTATGAAAAAAGACAGGAGGATATATTAAAAAAAGAGGAGAACGACCTGTTCGAGGCTATCATATCCCAGGATAACACAGGGCCTGAAGGATTTATCAAGGTGAAACGGCTGGCCTCTGATTATTTGAGAAAATTTAAAGATGTAAATCCGGCTCATCTCAAAATAGTAATGCAGGAACGTAAAAAGGCGATCCAGGGAGAAAAAGACCTTGTTCATAAGAACAGGAAACGGCAGATCGCCAACTTTAGGTCCGATATGGAAAGCGCGTATACGAACAGAAGATTTCCTTTGATATATCAGCTCTACAAGGAATTCATTAACAGGGAGGAAATAAAAAACACGAAGTGGGAGATCGAGGCGGAAGAGATCTTCAAGCACTGGAGCAGCACTCTCAACGCTGAATTCAAAAGAAGACAAAATGAGATAAGTTCCAAATTTAACGATAAGGAGTTCCGAATAGTCCTGAACCTTACAGGCAAGCTAGTAAAGGATTTTGCAAAAACAGAATTCAGCAGAGAAGCATACAAGACCCGGAGCAGCTTCGCGGTACGCATACGAAAGAATTTCAGTGATCTGAAAAAACGTATAACCGAACACAGATCCAAGTTCGAATATTACGAGGCCCGCATGATTATAATCAAGGAATCTCAGAACTTCATGGAAACCATGTACCAGAACGAACTGGAAACGGTGTCAGCTAAATTAGAGCAGCTTGAAGAATTATGGGATTATCTTCTAACCCGCGGTGAAAAAATAAATATCATTCTTCCCATAATCATTATAAACATGAGGGAAAAAAACGTGCTTCGCGGAATTAAGTCCCAGGGTGTATTTCTCAAGCCCACGGCTGACGATCTCATTCCTCCTAATTTTGTGAAATGGGAAGAGCTTACTGATGAACAGATATATGAGATTTTTAAATCCATCCTCGTGAACACGCAGGCCTCTTCAGAATACTACAAGTACTTATCTCATTTCTGCACTTTCAGGAATCTCAAGGGACAGCTCGAGGAAACACAGCACCTGTACCTGGAAACAAAGGAAACCGAGGAAGAGGCAGAGGAGGAGGAGTATTAAGTGATTTTCGATTTGCAATTGCAAATTTACGATTTAAGAAGGTAGGCGCAGGCTTTAGCCTGCGAATATATTAAATAAACAGGTCATTATACAACGCAGGCTAAAGCCTGCGGCTACCTTGTTAATTATATATTCCCGGCTCTGCCGGCCTTCGACTTTCGACCGGGCAACCGGCCCGGTTGCCCCTACTTCTTCTTCCTCACCATACACAAACAGAGTGCGGCCAGGATGCACATAATGAAGCCGTATGGCACAGTTCCTGCCGCAGATGCCGAAACAGTGCACCCGGAGGAACTGCTGCTGCTACCGCTCCCCTTGACTTTCAGGCTCAGCGTTGCTTCCGTTTCCTCCTCACCGTCCGAAACAGTGACCTTCAGAACATACTCCCCGGCTACTGAAAACTGCGTCGTACTGGACCCGTCTGAGGTTCCGTTCGGTTCGAACAGAATTTCCCACGGTCCGGACACCCGTGACCATGTGTATGTCAGCGGATCTCCGTCAGGATCGCTCGCAGTTACATGTACTGTTGTTGTTCCCTTTATGGAAGCCGGGCTTGGTTCCGCCCACGGAGCCGTTTCTATCACAGGGGCCTCATTCACGTTGTTCACTGTAATATCCCAGGTCTGTTCAGCATCGGTCCCTCCCTGTCCGTCGGAAACAGCAACAACAAGGGTGTATTCCCCTGCATCGGAATCTCCCGGTTCAAACACGAAGGAAGGCTGGTCAGCAACGGCGCTTTCCCCGTTCAGGGTCCATGTATATGTCAGAGGATCAGCGTCCGCGTCCTTGGCGTATACGCTGAATGTCTGCACGTCACCCTCATCCATTATATGGGGTGACGAGGGCGTAAAGCTCTCAATGACCGGATCGGTATTCCCGCTGTCCCACACGGTGAATGTGACCGGAACCTCGACATCCGGTTCATCCGGGTCATTACTCACTACATGGATCACCGCTTCATGAGTGCCTACACCTGTTTTGCTTGAATCGAACGACACGACAACATCAAGTCCGGAAAGACCACCCAGGCGGCCGTACCTCGGATCCTCACGGAGCCATACAACCTCGCCCGTGTCCACCAAAAACGCTTTCCTGTTTGTATAGCTTACAATCCAGAGGGAGGTGTCGCCGTCACTGTCTATCCCCAGAACGCCAGTGTCAGGACCGCTGAACGATTTCATAATACTGCCGTCCGAAGGATCGATCTTACAGATCGTACCGTCCCCGCTATAAGCACCCATCCACAGGGCTCCATTGAAAAACCCGAGATTGTATTTGTAGCCGGCAATACCCGTCGGTGCCGTAATAGTACCGAGCGTGCTTCCTGTGTCAGGGTCGATTGTGTAGATCGTGCCCGTGTCTCCGAAATAATACTCCATGACAAAAAGCACACCGTTTCCAAAGGCTATACCTGTAGGCGATATCCCGCCAGGCGGGTCAAAACTTTTGATCATGCTCCCGTCCGACACATCAACAGCATATATTTTATTATCCCAGTAGGCTGCGATCCAGAGCTTTGTTCCGTCCCATGCCAGTCCCCACGGTTGCTGACATACGGAACCGACATCAACTGAACCGACAACCGAACCGTCCTGTGGATCGAGCTTGTAAATAATTGACCCGTAAAACCCCTCGCTTACCAGAAGATGCGACCCGTCAAACGCGGCTCCATACGGATAATCGATCTCCGCGGGCATGCCGAACTCCCTCAGCACATCCCCTTCTGCAACGGGAGTGGGTGCCGCCAGCTCATTAAAGGCTGACCAGACAAGGCCTGAACCCCCTGTGTTTGCAATATTCATGAGCCGGGTTGCCACATTGGGATAGCGGGCTGTTGCCGTAAGTTCAGCAGGCGCTACATCTATATCAGGCGTTCCGAGCAGGAAGTCCACTGTTTCCGCGTCAGGAGGAAGTACCACCGTTCTGGGAGCGGAATCGTAATATCCTGCTTTTTTAACGACGAGAGTGAGCTCGGCCGGCCGGCCGAATACATGGGTGAAGGAAAACGCACCCTCCCCGTCAGTTGATACAATATCCGAAAAGGGACCCGTGTACTCCACGTCCGCCTCCTGGACCGGTGTTCCGGCCAGAGCATCCGATACCGTTCCTGAAACCGTTGCAGTTGTAAACGTGAAGTCAACTTCAGTACTGTCTGAAGGCAGAGTGACAGCAACGGTTTCCGTTGAAAGATATCCCGGGAAGGAGGCAAAAAGCTCCGTATCCCCTTCTATCATACCGAACGTGAATGTCCCGTCCGCCTGTGTCTGCACGCTCCCTGAAAGGGGCCCTGTATACTCTATGGTCGTACCTTCAAGGGGATTGCCGTCAAGAGTGACCGTGCCGGTTATATCCCATGATTCATACACCGTGACACTGAAGGAATCATTCCAGCTGCCCCCCCCCGAATCCGTTACAGCCAGATCGAATGTCACTTCATGCGGGGTGGGGCAGTCGAAGGATATTGAAACCGTAAAAGGATCGTTCGCTTCTTTTGAAGCCCCCGCACCCGGAACAGAACCGAAATCCGCGTCCGGGTCATCTACAGTTACATCCGGATCGGACGTGGAAAGCACGGCAGCAACACCGTCGGTTCCGTCAAGCCCTATATTCCTGAGCCAGACTGTGAGGTCCACGGTCTCTCCCGGATTGATAAGCCCGTCACCGTCCCCGCCGCCCCCATCGTTCGCAGCAACCTGCTTGAAAATAAGGTTCGCGTCCGCGCTCATGCCGTTCAGGAGCATATGCGGATCACCGAACAGGTTCGTTTCATACATGCACCATCTGGCGTACCCTTCCATACCCTCGCTCAGCCTCCATGTGTTGTCTTCATGGCTGTCTGCATTGATAACACCGAGGTTGAACAGGTATTCCCCGAAATATGCGTCTATAAACTCCCTGTGTCCCCACTGGCTGGGCCCGTCAGTGGAGTCGAATGCTCCCCACCCGTAACGGGAATTGAGCACTCCGGCAGCCATGCAGTGCCCGTTCTGCTTGAGGATCTTTTCTCCCACACAGTCGTAGTCCACATAATCCGATGTTCCGTAATAAAAGTTATCAAACGACCCGGGAAAGCAGCCCTGGCTGTAGATCACTACCAGATTAGTGTTGGTAAAACTCCCTGCATCCCCCTCCTGGAACTTCATCAGCTGATAGTTCGCGCAGTGGCCCAGATGGTTGATCATGTTGTAGGTGTCTGAATTTATCTTGTCTATAATATCGGTCTTGGTCCAGCTTCCGTCAGCCGCATACAGCGTGTCCACAGTAAAAAAATCAGCATATCCCTCACAGGTCACGCCGTTGTAGGTCCCTCCAAGCCTCACCTCCTCCATGGAGTTCTTTGCGTATTCAGATACCCCGCCGAATCCCAGATGCTCTCCTACCATAAGAGCATTCGTCACATAGTTTTCATTTGCAGCATCGGAATACCGTATTGTCTTATCAACGAATGTTGACACATGTGCGGCTGTTGAAACCATGGTGCGTCCAATATACACTTCCGCGTATGTGTCAACCTCTCCGCCGTCAGGTCCGTCGCCCGGACGCCCGAATTTCCCGTCATTATTATAATCCCATGTTCCGTCCAAGCACTGATAGTACATATCACTGGCGATATTGCCGTGGGAGTAGACGTACAGACAGTCCAAAATCCGGACAGGAACCACAACAGGTTCTGTATCGTCATTGCCGAAATCCTGTCCGTCGGCGTCTCCCCCAATGAGCACAAAATCCGTTTCCCAGTTTGCGTACGCGTCCTTTATAAAATTCCTTATCTTGTCCTGATTATCTGCTCCCGTATAGTTGGCGTAGATATCCTCAATAGTCACAATAGTGCCTGTAATCCCCTTGCCGTCCTTATACGAAAGCAGGTCCTGGAAATTATACACGCCGCTGCCCGGATCGCTCGGCGCGTTTTTCAGATCCTCAGTGGTTATGATCACATACTGAAAGCTGTCTCCCGGATCGCACCATCCGAGGGGTGCTGCGCTGCCCCGGGGTCCTGTATACCCTCCTTGGACCAGCATGCCGGGATTATCCGTTCCGCTTACAACAGGCTTTACAGGATCGGGTCTGTACGTGAGGGACGTACCAGCAGGCCCGGGCTTGAAGGTCACCCTGAGACCCAGGCTCGTATATACTGATACTTTTCCGCTCTTCGGCCTGTACTCCACAGGATATATATTGATATGGAGAATGCTCACTCCGCGCCTGTATTGAACGCTTCCAACAGTAAACCGTTTTCCGGGATAAGGTTCATCTGATCCGTATACAGCAGGATCCGGAGGAACAGGCTCTTCTTTCATGCCGGGCATGAGCGGAAAAGGCTTCTGTCCCGGACGGATATTGAATGTGCCCTTAAGGGCCTGCTTCTTCCCAGGAACGACCGAGACCGAATCAACTGTCATTCCCTGAGGAAGTATCAGACGGACAGGAACAACAGGAAGGACGGGACTGCCGGGCACACTTGATACAGGCGCGTTCCCCAGCTCCAGTTCAGTCCATACCTTTCCGTTGAATAGTATATCGGTACGAGCCGGATCCCCGGTATCAGGGGCACGGTCCTGCGGAGGAACCCATAAACGGGTCCCGGGCTTAGGCATAGCATATACTAGCCCGGCAGCTTTATCAGTCATTTCCTCCACCTTGACCAGAACAGGCATCTTCTTCTCCGAACCGTTCAGTGTATTGAGGCACGACTGTGCAGGCCGCCATCCCAGTGCCTGAGCAGCATCCATTGTCTGTGGAACAGGCTGGACACATGCAGGCTTTTCCGCACCGTCCCCCTGCACAGCCCAGGCCCCAAGCAGTATGCACACACACATAATAACAGAAAATAAGCTCAGGAACCTGAATCGGGGTACAATACTATTCATATTCATTCCTTTCATCATGATTATTGAATACGGGATGATGGATGATTTTTGTTTTTTTATCATTATATAGTATATTAATTTAATTATTAATATATACAACGAATTAGTAGGGATTTGTTTCAAAAAAATTCCGATTTTTTAAATTTATCGGTATACATTGTGACCATTTTAAAAGACACAATGTGCGGTACAGGCGAGCCGACAAAGCTGGGATTTTATTGCGGATTTCGGATACCGGATTTCGGAGTATACAAAACAGGAAAAAAGGGCAGGAGCGTTTTGAGTTAAAAGAGGTTATAAAGGTTGTAGGCCTGCGGTCGTTTTATGAAGCTTCGCTTCAGTATTTCAAAAATCAGACTTTAAAAATCTAAAATCAGTTTACTTTCCCTCTTTCAGCCGTTCCCCCAGCCGATCATCCACTTTGTCTATCTTTTTGATCTTTTGTGCTGTTTTTTCAAAGTCATAGGGAACCCTCCGGTATTCGATCCTGTTCTCTCCGTCAAACAGAAGATAACAGGCAGTGTTGATCTTATCCCGGGGTTGTCCTACGGACCCGATATTGATAAGGTATTTCCTGCCGGGATCGAGTATTTTTATATGCTCATCGAGTTCCTGCGGAATAATATACTCATAGTCATCAGTAATCACGGCAGGCTTATGCGTGTGTCCGATGAAGCAGGCCCGTTTTATTTTGCCGAATATCTCTTTGATCTTCTCCCCTATCCCCAGCCCCATATCCTTCACATCAGTCTCCTTTACATAATCCATAATAGGGTCTATTGGAGACGCATGAAGATACGAAATATCATCTTCCTCATGAGTGTGGGGAAGATTGTCTATCCATTTCCATATTTTTTTCTTCTTTATGCTTAGCAAACCGGGTTTCAGGCGATCTTTTGTCCACTCAATAGAAGCGCGCGCGAACCGGTTGAACCCGAATGGCATCTTAACTACACCGAAATCATGATTGCCCATGGTGCAGACTCTGCATTTCGTCATTACTAAATCGATGCATTCCTCAGGATCAGGCCCGTAGCCAACAATATCCCCGAGACAATACACCTCGTCGCATCCCTTCTTCTCAATATCCTCCCAGACCGCTGTAAGGGCCTCTATATTGCTGTGAATATCGGAAATAAGGGCTTTCATCAGTTTATCCCGAACAGGCTGCATGAACTATCAAACAGGGTCTCCGCAACCTTGTCCTCAGACATCTTCTTTATCCCGGAAATAAGGCGTACTACTTCTGCCACATGTGCGGGCTGGTTCCTCTTTCCGCGCATCGACTGAGGCGGCAGATAGGGGGAATCCGTCTCAGCGAGAATGGAATTAAGGGGTATTCTTTTCACGGTCTCCCTCTGGGCATCCGCGTTTGTATACCCGAGCGCACAGGTGAACGAAAGGCTGAATCCCATATCAATATAATCAGCTCCGTCCTTATACGTGCCGGAAAAGCAGTGGATAACGCCTCTGCGTTCCAAGCCGTCCGCATGCAATCTCAGAATTTCGCGCATCCGTTCGTGAGCCTCTCTGCAATGTATTACAACAGGAAGACCGAGTTCCGAGGCCAGCTCGAGCTGCCTTTCAAAAAAATACTCTTCAACGGTTTCTTCAGTATACCTGTAATGCCGATCCAGCCCGATCTCTCCCACCGCAGCCGTGCGAGAATTGCCGGATAGGATTTTTGAAAGCAGTTCTATATGGGATCGGTCAGCGTATTGAACATCATACGGGGTCAAGCCTCCGGCAACACGCGTGATCAATGTATCCTCCAGCTGCTCTGAAAGTTTAAACGCTTCTCTGACGTCATCAATACCGGTACCGATGATAATGAGGGCTTTCACTCCATGGGCCAGGGCCTGTTCGATCACCTCATTATATTCATCCCCCCTGTTATGTATATCGGTCAAATGACAGTGAGTATCAAACAGATCCATTACCGGAGTGAAGCGTTTCACCGCGGAAGGGAAAACGCGCCTTTAAAGTGCTGCAGTCTGTTTCCGCTTCCCCCGCTGCCTGCAATAGAGATTACATCGAACCGGAAATATGAATCTGTAAGCCCGTATCTGGATCTGAACGCATGAGCTGCCCGTATGATCCTTTTCTGTTTTGCCCTGTTTACGGAATCGGCAGGACTGCCGAAGTCCGTGCCTGTTCTTCTTTTTACTTCAACGAAAACAACCGTATCCTTCCCTTCGGCAGCCACTATGTCGATCTCGCAGCCGTTACCCCTGAAATTCCTTGAAATGATCGAATAGCCCCTGTCCGCGAGGTATTCGGCGGCCATATCCTCTCCTTCCGGGCCTGACTGCTTATCATTCTTCTTTTTTGGTCTTCGGAACAAATTTCTTCTCTTGAATATTAGTGGCGGCCTTCCCTTTCAGATCGCGCATATGATAGAGTTTCGCCTTGCTGACCTGTCCGTGTTTCAGAATATCGATTTTCTGGATCATTGGTGAATTAATGGGGAACACCCTCTCCACTCCGACCCCCTGGCTTATAGTGCGAAGTGTAATACTCCTGTTCATCCCCCCTCCCCTGTCAGCAATCACAATGCCTTTGAACTTCTGCTGAACTTCACGGTCTTCCTCATACAGCGCAAAGTGAACCACAGCAGTATCGCCGACTGAAACATCAATATTCTTTTCAGTATCTTCAGCATCTGAATATTTGCCTGCATCATCAATTATTTTTCCGTAATCCATGGCTTTTCCTGTCTCAGCAAAAAAATGTTGTCAATGGTTTGAAAGGGTAAAGTATTTTAATGAATAATCACGATAAGTCAAGCAAAATCTGGATTTTTAACAGAAGCTGAACACACCGGAGTATTCAGCCTATCCGCTCCAGGATTGCATACCCTACCTGTTCATGGGTAAGACCGCTGCAGTCAACCGTAATATCAGCATATTTTTCATACAAGGGCTGCCGTTCTTGGTAAAGGTCCGCGAATGTCTGGCCCGGAGTAATGACTATTCCCCTTGAATCCAAGTTGTCTATTCTCTGTTCGAGACTTTCAAGGGGAAGATCGAGATGAACAGCAACACCGTTCTGTTTCAGGTGGGCCATCGCCTTTTCACTGTAGACAACGCTTCCCCCTGTCGCTATCACATTCCCCCTGCATGTGAGCGAGCATATGCTTTCCTCTTCAAACCTGCAGAAATGTTCCAGACCTTCATTGTCTATGATATCCTGCAGCCTTCTTCCGGTCTGTGCCTGAATATACACGTCCGTATCAATAAAATCTCTTGACATGAGCTTCGCGCACAGCACTCCTGACGTGCTTTTGCCAACACCTGGCATACCTATAAGGACAATATTCACATCTTCATCCATACGTGTTCCTGATAAACATTTTGCAGCGATACTATACCACCAGATATCCGGAAGTCAAGAATTTTCGCTTGCAAATACTGGATTATTCATATAATAATAATGCGGCTTTTTGCCGCACGTGTATAGAATCGTTTTTTACAGCTTTACCTTCCTTATTAAGAAAAGCCGCATTATATCATGAAATCCATTGTGCTTATAGGTGACTCGATACGGATCGGATACCAGGACACAGTGAAGCGGGAACTTGCGGGCAGGGCTGATGTATGGGGCCCCGAGGAGAACGGCGGCACGAGCCGGAACGTGCTCATGCATCTCAGCGACTGGGTCATAGCGCGCAGTCCTGATATTGTGCACCTTAACTGCGGTCTGCATGATCTCAGACGTGAACCGGGAAGTTCCGGTACATTCGTTCCTGTTGAAGAATACGGAAAAAATCTCAGGAATATTTTCCGGACTGTACGGGATTCTCTGGATACAGTCCTTATCTTTGCACTTACAACGCCCGTGAACCAGGAAGACCACCACACGAACAAGCCGTTTGACCGTTTTGAAACTGATGTGAACCTGTTTAACAGAAAGGCCCTGGAAGTCTCACAGGAATACGGAATTCCGGTCAATAATCTCTTCAACGTGATAGAAGGAAAAGGCACAGAATCATGCCTCATGCCTGACGGAGTCCATTTCACGGATGAAGGGTACAGTCTCCTTGGCCGGGCTGTGGCAGATTTTCTTTCCGGATATTTGTAGTATAGTAGTAAGTAGTAAGTGGCAAGTAGTAGGGGCGGACCCGTGTGTCCGCCCGGACGAAAGTCAAAGGTCAAAGGTCAAAAGAAAAAGACAGGATAAAAAATATTGGACAGGATCACAGGATTGACAGGATTTTTATGAGGAATAAAAGAAAGTATAAAAAAAGCATAAGGACCTGAAAATGTATGCGGTCATACTGATCCGCTTATCTCTCCGTCTTCTTTATATTATATCCCGTATATCCTGTGATCCTGTCTAAATTTTTTTTTTGGAAAAAACTTGGGAGAACAAAAATGGATCCCCGATTCGCAAGTGACAATGCCGCTGGAGTGCATCCGGATATTCTTGAGTCGATATGCAGGGCGAACACAGGTGCGGCGCTTGCGTACGGCAGTGATGAATATACAGAACGCGCAACAGACAAGGTTAAGGCCCATTTCGGTAAAAATGCTGAAGCCTTTTTCGTATATAACGGCACTGCTGCGAATGTGCTCTGTATCGCAGCCTGTACATCCCCCTTTAACAGTGTTGTGTGCACTGATATAGCCCACATGACCGAACACGAATGCGGGGCACCCGAACGTTTCACAGGTTGCAAACTGATACCGCTTCATTCACAAAACGGCAAACTCTCCCTTAAGGCTGTTTCAGAATATGTTGAACAGGACAGAGATGAACATTATGTGCAGCCCGCTGTCATATCCATTACACAGGCAACCGAGACCGGTACAATCTATACACGTGAGGAGACTGCGGAGATCGCCGATTGTGCCCACGAACACGGCATGTATGTCCATGTAGACGGAGCACGCCTGGCAAATGCGGCGGCAGCACTCAATTGCCCCCTGTCCGCTGTTGTACAGGGTGCGGACGCGGTCTCATTCGGAGGGACAAAGAACGGCATGATGTTCGGTGAAGCCGTGGTGATCCTGAACAGTGCATGCAGTGAGAATTTTAAATATATACGGAAGCAGGGAATGCAGCTTCATTCTAAAATGCGGTTTATCGCGGCCCAGTTTGAAACATATCTTTCGGATGACCTGTGGCTTAAAAATGCGGTGCATGCCAACAGCATGGCATCACTGCTGGCTGAAAAGCTCAAGGCAATCCCTGAAATAGAGATCGCCTATCCTGTTCAGACCAACGGTGTATTCGCTTCCGTGCCCGCAGAGATCATTCCCCCTCTGCAGCAGGAATATTTCGTTCATGTATGGGATGCATCACGCTCAGAAATCCGGATCATGACAGCGTTCAATACCGAAGAGGAGGATATCGCATCGCTTGTCAGCACGATAAAACAGTGTGTCGCGGCAATGGGCTCTTAGTGAAAAGTAGTTAAGAGTTAAAAGTTATAAGTTAAGAGAAAAAAGAAAAGACTATTTTTATCTTGAATTTTTCTCCGTCTCCGTACAATATGTGCGTGACCCAAAGGTCCGCACTGACCTACAATAGAAAGAGAGTAGACATGATCATCTTTAAAATCCTTATGAAATTCCTCAAAATCCTCAATTCAGAAGCAGAACCGTGGCAGATCGGAGCCGGATTTGCAATCGGGCTTTTTCTGGGCATCACGCCCCTTGTGTCCCTTCATAATATCCTTCTGATAATGCTCCTTCTCGTTGTAAGGGTCAACATCACATCAGCGCTTGTCTCGCTGGGTATATTCAAGGCCGTGTCCCTTGCGACGGATCCCATCTCAGATCAGATAGGCCGATATCTGCTCGGCCTTGACCCTCTCGCGGGTGTATGGAGGTTCCTCTCCGAAACACCGGGCCTCGCCCTTTTCAATCTGAATAACACGCTCGTTCTCGGCAGCCTGATGATCGCACTTGTATGCGCGCTGCCGGTCTTTCTTATAATGATGATGCTCGTTTCCCTGTATCGAAACAAATTAAAAGAAAAGGTTTCAAAGTGGAAAATAGTAAAAGCCCTGAAAATGACAAAATTAGCCAAAGCAGCGAAGGCGGCCGGGAGGATGAAATAAACGGAGAAAACCCGCCCGGGCCTGATCAGACTCCGTCAGAACCTCCTGAACCTTCGGAACAAGGCGATGAGAAAACCAAGGGGAAAGGTTTGTTCAGGTGGAAAGGCATTATCGCGATCATTGTACTCCTTGTATGCGCTGCCGTATTCAATACCTTTTTTATCGATGCGGTTGTCAGGGCAGGTTTCTCCGCTGCTGCCGGTTTGGTAACCAATACAATCGCAGGCATAAAAAAGGCCGATGTCTCGATGCGCGCACTTAACATACAAGCAGGCGATTTCTTTCTTGTGGATCCTGATGACGTCACAACAAGCATAGTAACCGCTGACAGATTCGAATTCGGGCTTTCCCCTGCACCGCTCCTTTCAAAAAAAGTCCATATTAAAACTGTTGCACTTGAGGGACTGAAATGGAACCAGCCCAGGTCCGCGGAGGATATAAAAAAGGACCGAGCGCGTCTCGTTGAAGAAAAGGCTGAGGATAAAGAGAAGAGCACCGAACAGAAGGCAGATGAAAAGACCGACGAGAAAAAAGTGTCTTCAATAGGCCCTCTTATTGACAGGCTTTCTGAACGAGTCACTGTTAAAAAAGAAGATCTTGCGTCTGTCGCGCTCATGAACAGCCTTTCACAGCGGATACAGGTTTCACGCACAGAAAACGAAAAGAAACTTGAAACCCTGAATGTCGGGCCGCGCCTATCTGAAGCTGAAAAAACGATCCAACAATGCGAATACATAAAGAAGCTCGGAAAAAAGGATTTCAAGGACAAAAAGAAAGTAAAACAGGCCAAAAAGGACCTTGAAGAACTGAAAAAATCGGTTAAAGACCTTAAAAAACTCGACAAAGAGCTTTCAGGCGTATCGGGAAACATGAAGAAGAATATCCAGAAGATCCGGGAAGATGCGTCCAGGCTTCCTGAAAAGAAGAAAAAAGACATTGAACATGTTCAGGAAACATACAAACTCGACTCTATTCCTGAAGCTGAAGTCGCCCAGATCCTGTTCGGTGAATCTGCGGGGAACATGACAGAGACCTATCTTCCCTATGTAAAAAAAGCGGCGAAACTGTTCCCCCCTAAAGACAAAAAATCAAAAGCACGCAAACGGAGCAAAAAAACCACAGGAAACGTTGTGGAATTTTCAAAAGGTGATGAACTTCCAGGACTGCTTATTGAAAACATTTCCTTTTCAGGCGAAAAAAACGGTATTAGTGTACAGGGAACGGTTCAGGGAATCACCTCCAATCCGAAACTGTACGGGAAGCCGCTGAAGATCCAGTTCTCGAGCTCAAAACCCGCGTTCACCGTGGACGCTGTTCTTGACAGGACGGGCAATGATCCGAAGGACACATACGATATCCGTATTGAAGGGCTCGATCCGGGCCGTTTCCTCAAGCCGAAAGCCCCTGTGTTCCCTTTCACATTTGCGAAGGGATCTCTGTCTGTCAACGCGCATATTGAACGAACGGACAGTATATACTATTCTGTGTCATGTATCATCACCCAGAGTGCTTTGTCCGGAAAAGCGTCTTCACATCTGAGCAGGATCATAAAAAAAGCCGTTGAGCAGACGCCTGAAATTACGTTTGAATTCGCGCATGAACCTGAAAAAGGGCTCTCGTTCAATTCCAACCTCGATTCAGTCCTGAATAAGGCGGTCAAGGATGAGATCAGAAACATGGCTGAAAAGAGGAAGAAGGAGGCAGAAGAACAGATAAACAAGCTCGCAGCACAGGCACAGGAATCGTTTGAATCAACGATCCGTGAGCAGGAGGGAAAACTGCGTGCCAAACTTGATTCAGAGGAAGCCTCTCTGAAAAAAACGAGAAAACAGGCTGAGGAAATACAAAAAAAGTTTGAAAAGAAGAAGAAAAAAGCGGAAAAGGAGCTCAAGGACAACCTGAAGGATCTGCTCAAGAAGTAAAATATAAAGGCAGGATTACAGGGGAGAAAAATGGAGTAATGGAGTGTTGGATTACTGGAGTATTGGAAGAAAAGACTTCCTTGATAATTGAAAATATTCCTTGTTGGATATTTATCCCGTTGAAAGTAGGTCTCCCTTAGATGACCGCAAGTTCTAATGGAATTGGATATTGATATTCTTTTCTGACTTCTGTTCCTGGCCTCTTCCAGCTCCGTTGAGTAGCCGCAGGCTTTAGCCCTGCTATTTCTGTTTCTTTCCACTGTTTCCACTCCGCAATCCGAAATCCGCATTCGAATGATCCTTTATCTCTTCAACCATTTAACCCCTTTTACTGCGATATGTACAGCAGAACATATCGGAGTTATTCTACTCTTGATTCTTAACTGTTAACTACATTTCCTACTCCGCATTCCGCGCTCCGGAATTTGCAATCGAATCCCAGATCAGCTGCATCCGGCCCCGCCAGCCCGCCCTCGATCTTCGATTCCGTTTGTTTCTCTTTCACCTTTTCTACTCTTCCACCCTTCATCCCTATCCCCTATCACCGCCGCCGAAAGGCAGCTACTCCAGATCATCCAGCGGGCTCCGTATTCCCAGGGTATTCTTTTGTGCTACATGTGTATAGATCATTGTAGTCTGTAGGCTTTTGTGTCCGAGTAACTCCTGAATGGACCTGATATCATATCCGCTTTCAAGCAGATGCGTTGCAAAGCTGTGCCGCAGTGTATGTATTGTTGCCCGTTTTACAATGCCCGATTCCCTGACAGCTTTTTTGAAAAGCTTCTGCAGATTACTCGGCAGCAGATGATGGCGTCTGACAATCTTTGCCCGCGGGTCGACTGACAGGCTCTTTGCCGGGAATACCCAGAACCATCCCCATTCTTTTCCCGCTTCCGGATATTTGCGTTCAAGGGCTTTGGGCAGAAATACGCCGGGAACCTCGTCCTCTCTGTCCTGTTCAAAAACATCCCTGATCTGATCGAGGTGAGCTTTGATATCCGCATGCAGAGATTCGGGAAGTACGGTCTGCCTGTCCTTATCACCCTTGCCGCCGCGCACGGTCAGTACAGACCGTTCAAAATCAAGTTCCTGCACTCTGAGACGGAGGCATTCCCTGAGACGGATACCGGTTCCGTATATCAGCCTTGCCATAAGAAGGTATACCCCGTCCATACTGCTGAATACCCTTTCAATCTCCTCTTTTGTCAGCACAATAGGCAGAGATTTTCTGGGCTTTGCTCTGACTGAATGGGAAACATTCTCCAATTCCTTTTCCAGTATATACCTGAAAAAGAAAACAACAGCATTGAAAGCCTGATTTTGCGTTGAGGAAGCAACATTTTTTTCTACAGCCAGGAACGTCATAAAATCTGCAACATCCTTTTCAACGAGTTTTGCCGGGTGTTTCCCCTTTGAGAATGTATACAGATCACGTATCCATTTCAAATAGGACCGCTCTGTACTCAATGCCTTCTGCTGAAGCCTCAGCACATTAACCATTTTCTCTGAAGCTTCCTTCCATGCTGCATCATTGCCTGTATCCGTTGAAATGCTTTTTTCAGTACGGTTTACATAAAAATGGAGTTTGACAGCCTGTTCCGCCTGATCGGCCTGCCATGGCTCATAGGTCTGTGCCATACTTCTGAGAAACGGTTCAATGGCATCGGAATCCCCGTTCCTGTTGTTTTCCCTGCAGAATGCCCTGAATTTGGAGACCCAGGATATATAGTAAGGTATTTTACTTTGAGGAATTCCGATTATATTCCGGAGATGTTCTTCATATTTTTTCATAGATTACCTTAATATATAACAAAAACATACTTATATATATTCCAGATAAGCATAATATTATAAACAAAAAGCGGAATTATCAAGAAATAAATGAGATTTTTCCTTGACAAATGTACAATAAACAGTTAAATTTATATTCTTGAGGAGATTTTGCGGTAATAATTATGGATTCCAGTTAATTATATAGTTCCAGCGCCGCAGGCGGCGCTGGAACGTGCGAGTTGAGTAAACTCAAACGCCTTGCCCCGGCGCCTTGCGGCGCCGGAACAAGTCGTTCGAGCGGAATTCCGCATAACATCCGGAGCGCAAGCGCTCCTCCGTTATACAGAATCCGCTCAACTCGCACGTTAGGCAAAAATAATATGAAACTAATAACAATAGTAGTTTTAGTTCTAATATCTCTTGTTTTGTCAGTATGCAGTTGTAAAAAAGATAAGAAACAACCTGAATTTCAAATAAATAATAAAATTGCTGATTCAAAATATGTCACTGGTAAAGAATTTTCTTCTATTTATTCAGTTGAGGAAAGTAATCTCCATAAAAAAGAAATTAATAAATCAGCAGATGGAAAAGTCCACTTAATTTATTCAGTTCAGAGATATGATTCTTCAACCGGAAAAACTTATTGGGATACGAAAACTTATTGGACATGGGAAAAAGATCTTCCTAAGTATATGATTGATTCAATAGATATGAAAGGAACATTGCCTAACAAAACAGTCGACTGAATCTGATTACAGCCTTCGGCTTTCATCAGATCGGTCACTTTTTGCGTTATGTGGAGTAAAATATGAAAATGCGAACTATACTCACGTTCACTGTAGTATGTATGATAATCGCAATGGGCTGCGGTGGTAAGAGTACGCCATTATCAGACAAAGAAAAGAAAGCAATAAAGCATTTCAAAAGTCTTAATGCAATAATGCAATATCACGATGATGGCCATGTTAAGTATGTCGATTTCGGGCCCACCAAAGCGACCGATGAAGACATGGTATACATTAAGGATCTAGACAATTTATGGTTACTGGCTTTAACACACAGCGATATAGGAGATAATGGACTAAAGCATATAAAAGAGAATAAGACAATTCGTGATTTAGATTTAAGGAATTGCAAGGTAACCGATGATGGACTTAAGTATTTGTACGAGATGAATCAGTTGAATAGTATTACGTATGGTGATACCAAAATAACAAAAGACGGATTAAAAAAATTGCAGAGTAAATTGCCAAACGCGAAATTAATTGATTAGACCACATAACAAAGCGCTTGACACAATCGGATATAGGCATGGGCCTTTCGCTGCGTCACAGAGTTCCTTGGTTACGCTAGGCCGCAGGAGAAGCAGTTTTCCTGCTATGGTTTCACCATGCCTGCTCACCCTCTGTGTCAGCTCAGACGTTATGAGGAGAAAGATAAAATGGAAAAGATAAATAAAGTGAACTTGGTTGCCTTATGTATGATGTTCCTAATAATCTCTTGCGGGAAAAAAGAAATTGAAAAAGTTAGAAAACCTGTCAAAGAAGAAAGTAATGTAATTGAAGTAAATAATGATGATGTAATAGAACCCTCTGGGAAAGAAAAAACTATTCAGATTTATGCAGAGAAATCAGTTCCGCTGAACTCAGGGGCTTTAGCAGATATAGTTATAGAAAATAATAAAGTGATCGTGCAAGGTGCAAAAGTAATTAATGTTAAATGGAAAGTACCAGGACCATTCCAAATGCCAAAATATCCTGCTTCAGGATTTGTAAGTATTTCTGTTTTTGAGAATCAAATTAAAGCTATTGAGAATGCAAAAACGATTTCGATTAGACCAAGTAAGAAAAAGGACTCATAACCAACGGATTCACAAGAATCTGAGTATCCGCTTCGCGGCTCCTCAGATCTGTGATCCTGAAACGTTCCAGCGCCGCAGGCGGCGCTGGAACGTGCGAGTTGAGTAAACTCAAACGCCTTGCCCCGGCGCCTTGCGGCGCCGGAACAAGTCGTTCGAGCGGAATTCCGCATAACATCCGGAGCGCAAGCGCTCCTCCGTTATACAGAATCCGCTCAACTCGCACGTTATGGCAGAAAAAAATGAAAAAATATATCGGGCTTTTTTTATTAATATTTATTTCTTGCGGTAAAACGACGTCAACAATTAACATTTCAAGTGAAGAATTGAAAAAGTATATTGACAATCCAGAGGCTAT
>Ga0272441_10000531_pt1 | contig 87003 bp, 84 predicted proteins | sample SSMProp6N_FD_193582 | JGI IMG/M metagenome (GOLD analysis project Ga0272441, IMG submission 193582) | Marine sediment archaeal communities from Little Sippewissett salt marsh, Falmouth, MA, United States - SSM-Prop-6N | ecosystem: Environmental > Aquatic > Marine > Wetlands > Sediment ... | reverse complement strand
CTTCCGACCAGGTGCAAGCCATCAAGGTGCTGGTTTCGAACTGTGAGTTCAAGGGGCGAGAAGGTCGTGCTACAGGAAGCCGTTCGACCTGGTGGCTCTGGGAGCGGAAACCGGAAACTGGTACGCCCAAGAGGATTCGAACTTCCGGGTTTGAGATCGAGCGAAGCATATGCAGGAAGAGACTTGCCGGGGAGTGTGCGGCCGACGGCGCTCGTCTGAGTGGTGGAGGTGAGCGGATTCGAACCGCCAGCCTCCCGCGTGCAAGGCGGGCGCTCTCCCAGTTAGAGCTACACCCCCGAAGTTGCCTACAAGAAACGAATGATAGCCAGGCGTTGCGGCGTCAACAACCGCGACCGACTCAAACGGAAGCCCACGGCAAGACGTATCCCGCGAGGAGCTCTCGGCGTCGTCCGCGGCTAGAGAGACGGATCTCGGGTCCCGCTTGGCAGTAGGGAGTGGAGCCGCCGGATCAGGCGGTGAGGAACACGTAGTAGCAGACGTGCCACGCGGTGTTGATGGTGTAGCTTGCTACAAGACCCACGTTCAGCACCGCGGCGATGCGGCGGCCTTTGAGCAGGATGTACGCCGGCACCACAAGGCCCATGACCCGCAGGGTGATCAGAAGACCCAGCCCCGCAGACGGTGTGCGAAGCCACGGGAGATAGGTCATCAGGTGAACAATCCAGCCGAGGATCGACATCATCACGACGACACGCGGGTCGATGTTGTGATCGTGCGCGAGACGTACGAGACGGTCGAAAAACCGCTTGCCTTGCCCGACGATGGTTCGTGTGATTGCGATCGCCAAATCCTGCCTGTCTTCCTTCGATTCGTCGCGCCGATCTCCGGCCCGCCACAACAGCAAACGAGGAGAAGCGGTCCCCCGAACCCCTTCCCCTCGCTTCCGGTCTTACCGCTTCGGAGGCTGGGTCATCGCACACACCCAGACCTGAACGAAACATTACTCTGCCGATGTGGAGCGGCGATGAACGAGATGTGGAGGTTCGATGAACGCCACGGCGCCACACGCGGTTCCGCCGCCGGTCGCGCGCCCGACGGAAGCGGCCGGCACCACCCCGCGAGCTTCCCACGGGCGAGAGCGGACGCTACCATTCGCACGTGAACAAGGCGCCAAAGGATCGATTGATCGACAAGCTCGAGACGCTTCCCACGTCGCCCGGGGTCTACCGGATGCGCGACGCGCAGGGGGCCGTGATCTACGTTGGCAAGGCGTCGTCGCTCCGCAGCCGCGTGCGCTCGTACTTCCAGGCGGCGACAGCCGACCGGAAAACGAACCGGCTTGTCGCCGAGGTGCATGACATCGACGTCATCGAGACCAACACCGAGGCCGAGGCGCTCCTTCTCGAGGACGAACTCATCAAGCAGCACCGCCCACGCTTCAACATCCGCCTGCGGGACGACAAACGCTACCCCTACCTCAAGCTCACCGACGAGCCGTTCCCACGGATCCTCATCGTCCGCCGCCGCGGCGACGATGGCCGGTACTTCGGCCCCTACGCCAACGTCAAGGCGATGCGCGCGACGCTCAAGCTCGCACAGAAGCTGTTCCCCATACGAACCTGCACTCTGGACCTACCGCTGGCCCAACCTCGCCGCCCCTGTCTCAACTACCACATCGGCCGTTGCCTCGGGCCGTGCGCCGGACGGGCGACAAAGGCGGAGTACCACAAGGCGGTGCGCGGGGCGGCGATGTTGTTCGAAGGCCGCATCGTCGGCCTGGTCAAACGGCTGCGCAAGGAGATGGAGGACGCCGCGGCCGCTCAACGGTTCGAGCAGGCAGCGAGCGTCCGAGACCGGATCACCGCCCTCACCCACGCCCTTGAACGCCAGTCGGTGAGCCTCTCGGACAACAAGGATCGCGATGCCATCGGCGTCGCCGTCGTGGGGGACCGCGCCAGCGCCAACGTCTTCCGCGTTCGCGAGGGGCGCGTCGCCGGACGCGAGACCTTCTTCCTGCGCGCCCCGGGACGCCCGAGTCCGGAGGAAGCGATCGTCGCCTTCTTGCGGCAGTACTACGCGCGCACCGGCTCTGTCCCCCGCGAGCTGCTGCTGTCGCATGCCCCAACGGAGGAAGCCCAACTCGCCGAAGAGCTCACGGCGCTGCGCGGGAAGCGAGTCCATCTTCGTGTTCCCCAACGCGGCGAGAAGCGCAGGCTGGTGCAGATGGCGGTTGACAACGCCCGTCATGCACTCGCTCGCGAGAAGCTCACCGAGTCGATGCGCGAGCGCGCCGCCGCGGCGCTCACTGAGCTGGCAAGCCAGCTCGCGCTGACCTCTTTTCCGCAGCGGATCGAGGCGTTCGACATCTCCAACACGCAAGGCGGCGAGGCCACCGGATCGATGGTCGTGTTCGAGAACGGCCGCCCCCGTCGAGACAGCTACCGACGGTTCAAGGTTCACATCTCCGGGAAGCCCGACGACTACGCGATGATGTTCGAGGTGCTGCATCGTCGCTTCCGCCGCGGCCTCGCGGAGATCGCCGACCCGACAGTCTCTCGGGGCAAGTTCTCGGAGCTGCCCGACCTCCTGTTGATCGACGGCGGTCGCGGCCAGTTGAACGTGGCGCTGGACGTCCTCTCGGAGCTCGGCATCGAGGGCATCGAAGCCATCGGACTCGCCAAACGCCACGAAGAGATCCATCGGCCGGGCGCCGACACGCCGTGCGTCCTCCCCGCCGACAGCCGGGCGCTGTTGCTCCTTCGCCAGATTCGCGACGAGGCCCACCGGTTCGCCGTCACCTATCATCGACGCCTGCGCGCCGAACGAAGCATCGCCTCGATCCTCGACGAGGTCCCGGGTGTCGGCCCCAAGCGAAGGGCCAGCCTGGTGAAACGGTTCGGATCCGTCGCGAAGCTGGCGGAGGCAAGCGCCGACGAGATCGTCGCCGCCACTCACATCCCTCGTCCGCTCGCCGAGCGGATCCTGAAGCGCGTTCGCGCGAACGGGTGAGCGCCCGCCGGCTCGGATACCATGCGGGCGTCACAGCAAGGAGGACCATGAACCTAGAAGCACTTCTTGGAGGCCTGTCCGACGCGTTCGGCGTCTCCGGATTCGAAGGCGAGGTCCGCGAACGGATCCGCGAGATCGTCGTTCCATTCGTCGACCGCATCGAAGTGGATCCCCTGGGGAACCTGCTCGCGATCCGCGAGGGAAGCGGCGACAAGACCCTCCTTCTCGACGCCCACATGGACGAGATCGGCTTCGTCGTCAAGTGGATCGGGAAGAGCGGCTACGTGCGCTTTGCCCCGATCGGCGGGTGGGATCCGCGGACGCTTCTCACGCACCGAGTGGCGATCCACACACGCTCGGGAGACGTGCGCCTCGGTCTGATCGGCGCCGCCCCGCCGCACATCCTCACCGAAGAGCAGCGACGTCAGCCCGTTGCCGTCCAGGACATGTTCATCGACATCGGCGCGAACTCGGCCGAGGAGGCCGCCGAGATGGGGGTGAGAATCGGCGATCCGCTCACCATCCACTACCCGTTCACCGCGCTCCGCGACGGCTACGTCACCGGCAAGGCGTTCGACGACCGTGCCGGGTGCGCCGTTCTCATTGAGGTCGCCCGCCGCCTCGCCGGCAAGCCGCTTCCGATGACCACGGTGTTCGCGTTCGTCATCGGAGAGGAGGTCGGCCTGCGGGGGGCGCGCACCGCGGCGTACGGCGTCGATCCCGACCTGGCACTTGCGATCGAGGGCACCATCGGCGCCGACATGCCCGGGATTCCCGAAGAGAACCAGCCTGTACGCCTCGGCAAGGGACCTGCGATCACCGTCGCCGACCGCTCGATCATCGTCGCCCGGGAGATCGTCGCCCACCTGGAAGCGCTGGCGGAGGAAGCCGGCGTCCCCTACCAGTACAAGCTGCCAACCTATGGGGGGACCGACGCCGGCGCCATCCACCTGACGCGCCGTGGCGTGCTCGCCGGTGTCGTGTCGGTGCCGTGCCGGTTCATCCACTCGCCGGCCTCGACGTTGCGGCTCGACGATCTAGAGCACACCGTCCGCCTCACCGAGGCGTTCGTTCGTCAGGCGCCCGAGACACTGGTGCGCTAGCAAGCCGTCGAGCAACCCCGCCGACGCTCCGCGAACCAGGCCGTGTGTCGGGCGGTGTCAGCCAACGGTCTGCTCAACGCGACGGGCGGCGATCTCCTGGCGGACAAGGTCCGCGAGGCGATGGATCCCCTCGTCGATCTGCTCCTCGGTTACCACGGAGTAGGAAAGCCGCATGGTGTTCTGGCCCCCACCGTCGACGTAGAACGCACTGCCGACAACGTAGGCCACCTGGTGCTCGATCGCCCGGGGAAACATCTCCTCGGCGTTCAGGCCCTCGGGAAGACGAACCCAGAGGAACAGCCCGCCGTCGGGGTTCGTCCAGCTGATCCCCTCGTTCTTCGGCATGTACCGCTCGAGCGCCGCGATCATCGCATCGCGCTTCGCGCGGTAGGTCTCTCGGATCTTCACCAGATGCGGCTCCAGCCCGTGGCGCTGCATGTAGGTCGCGGCCATGTGCTGCGTGAGCTTCGAGGTGCAAAGGTCCGACGCCTGCTTGGCACGCACCAGAGGATCCATCAGCGCGCCGCGGGCGACAAGAGCCGCCAGGCGCAGGCCCGCGGACAGCACCTTGGAGAACGTCAGCAACAGGATGACGCGTCCTTCGGTGTCGAGGCTGGCGATCGACGGAATCGCCTCCCCGGCGAACCGCAGCTGCCCGTAGGGATCGTCCTCGAAGATCAGGAGATCCTCGCGCTGCGCGATCGCAAGCAGCCGCTTCCTCTTGGCAAGGGACATCGTGATCCCGCTGGGGTTCTGGAAGTCGGGGACCACGTACACCGCCTTCAACCGCTTCCCCGCGTCCCGAGACGCGGCGATTCGCTTCTCGAGCACGTCGAGATCCATTCCGTCGTCCTCGAGCGGTACGCCCATAAGATCCGTTTCGAACAGGCGGAACGCCTGAACGGCGCCAAGGTAGGTCGGCAGGCCGCAGAACACCACGTCCCCCGGATCAATGAACGCCTTGGCGAGCAGATCGAGCGCCTGCTGCGACGCCGTGGTGATCAGCAGCTCGTCCCGCGTGACCTTCACTCCCTGCGGCGCGAGCCACTTGATGACCTCGTCGCGGAGCGTGCGGCTCCCTTCGCTGGCTCCGTACTGGAGCACGTTGGCGTAGTTGGTGCGGATGAGTTCGGAGGCAATCTCCGCCAGCTCTTCGTGTGGGAACGTTTCGGGGGCCGGAAGCCCCCCCCCGAATGAGATGATCTCCGGCCTCTCGGTGAGCCGAAGCAACTCGCGGATCGCCGACCGCTTGGCGCCCGATGCGCGTCGAGACGTGTGGTGATTCATGAGATGCTCCTTGAGCCTAGGTAGGTGTCTGCAGCAGTTGATGATACGCGCTGGAGCAAACCGTTGTCAAAGCAGAAGCCGCATGAAGACGGGCAGCAGATAGAGCGCGGTAACGGATCCCAGAAGCGCGCCTCCGATGACGTCGAACGGGTAGTGCTCACGCAGGTAGACGCGCGACACGGAGATCGTCACCGCGCCGAAGAACGTCGCCAGTTGGTACGCCATCCGCGGGTAGAGAACGGCCACGGTCCACGCCACGCCAAACGCAATCGTCGTGTGGCCGGAGGGAAACGAGTAGCTGTCGGAAAGCCGCGAGAGAAGCGCCAACGGGCCCGCCGTGGGCCGCGGCCGGGTGAACAGGAGCTTGAACAGCTGGAACAGGGACACGTTGACCACGGTGATCCCCAAAGCGATCAGCACATGACTGCGGTCCGTGGGGCTTCCGAACAGGATCAGTCCCAGGGCGAGCGCGCCCCAGAGATAGCCGTCACCAAGGAACGTCGCGGCGACGAACGCCGGACCGAGGCGCCGCAACGCCGGGTGCGAGCTGACCGCGTGCATCGTCTCGATATCCCACTGCACCAGCCATTCGAGTCCGCGGTCAATCCCTTGTCGCAGCGCGCGAGAGCGGCTCACCTCTCTCCGCTCCGCGGCCTAAGCGCGGGGAAGAGAATGACGTCGCGAATCGACGGCGAGTCGGTAAGAAGCATCACCAGCCGATCGATTCCCACGCCGATGCCTCCCGCAGGCGGCATCCCGTGTTCGAGAGCGAACAGGAAGTCCTCGTCCACGCGCTGCGCCTCTTCGTCTCCCTCGCGGCGCAGCTCCTCCTGGCGCTCGAACCGTTGCCGCTGATCGTCAGGATCGTTGAGCTCGCTGAACGCGTTGGCGATCTCCATGCCGCAGACAAACAGCTCGAACCGCTCGACGAGTCCGTCAGATCCGGCCTTTCGCTTGGCGAGCGGCGACACCTCCACCGGGTAGTCGACCACAAACGTGGGATGTGCCAACGTCGCCTCCACGTGCTCTTCAAACAGGTAGGCGACGAGATCCCCGCGAGAGCCCTCGGGCACAGCGACACCTGCGGCATGCGCTGCGGTGCAAAGCTGCTCTGCCGAACGACCTTGAACCGGGAACCCGAGTACCTCCTCAACCGCTGCCTCAAGGGAGACGCGACGCCACGGCGGCGTCAAATCGATCTTCGCCCCCTGGTAGACGATCTGCCTTGTGCCAAGGACCTCCTCGGCGCACGAGGAGATCATCTCCTCGGCCAGCCGCATCATCCCCTCGTAGTCGCTGAACGCCTCGTAGATCTCGAGCATGGTGAACTCCGGGTTGTGTTGCGTCGATACCCCTTCGTTGCGGAAGTCCTTGCCGAGCTCGTAGACGCGGTCGATGCCCCCGATCACCAGCCTCTTGAGGTACAGCTCCTTGGCGATGCGAAGGTAGAGATCGACATCGAGCGCGTTGTGATGCGTGACAAACGGCCGCGCCGTCGCCCCACCGGCGAGCGGTTGCATCATCGGGGTCTCCACCTCGAGGAAGCCGCGCCCGTCGAGGAACCGACGGATCGCGGACACGAGAAGCGAGCGTCGCCGGAACGTTTCGCGCGCGGAATCGTTGGAAATCAGGTCAAGGCTGCGGTGACGGTAGCGAAGCTCCACATCGCGAAGGCCGTGCCACTTCTCCGGCAGAGGCCTCAGGGACTTGGCGAGGAGCGCGAACCGCTCCACGGCAATCGTCAGCTCGCCACGGTTGGTGCGGAACACCTTCCCGGCGACGCCAAGGATGTCGCCGACGTCACAGCCGGCGAACGCGGCGTACCGCTCCTCCCCAAGGCCATCGACGGTTGCGTGAAGCTGGATACGCCCGCTGCCATCGCGAAGGTCGAGGAACGCCGCCTTGCCCATCCGCCGTATCCCCACAAGGCGTCCAGCAACCACGGCCCCTTCGACAGGCGTGGAGCCGGTGCACTCGTTGAACCGCTCGCACACGCGAGCGATCCGCTCCGTGGGCTCGAACCTCGCGGGAAACGGGTCGGTGCCGCTCTCCCTGATCTCCTGTAGCCTGTCGCGGCGTGCCTCGTACAACGGATCGGACATGGCTACTTGTTGATCGCGATGACGCGGAAGTGGATCTTCCCGCGGGGAAGCTCAACGACGATCTCGTCGCCCTCACGCTTGCCGACAAGCGCACGGCCAACGGGCGACTCCACGGAGATCTTCCCCTTCTCCAGATCGATCTCCGCCGAGCTCACGAGGCTGAAGCTACCGCTCTCCTTGATCTCCAGATCCTGAAGGATGAACGTTGAACCGATGCCGATCGTGTCGCGCGCGATCTGATCCTCGGGGATGATCTCCGCCGACTCGACGATCGCCGTCAGGCGTCGGACCTCGCGCTCGTAGTACTGTTGCTCGCTCTGGAGGTACATGTACTCTTTGTTCTCCCGAAGGTCCCCGCCGTTGATCTTCGACGCCTTGAGCTTCTCGGGGATCTCCTCGTAGAGGGTCTTCTTCGCCTGCTCGAGTTCCTGGCTGATGAGGGTGAACCCCTCCTGTGTCAGGTAGACCGTCTGCTTGACCATCCTTGCACCTCCGATCGGCGACCCTCCGCGAGTTCGCGGAGGAGCGCTTGCTCCAGCTGTGCGGCGTCCAGCTGCCTGCACACCTCGCGGGGACGAACGATCAGTTCCATGTCGGCGAACACCTGCCGGTGGCGTCGCACCACCTCTCGCAGCCTTCGCTTGATCCGGTTTCTGTGCACCGCCTTGCCAAACCGCCGTCCCACCACGATCCCCACGCGGGTCACGCCGGGACTCCGCAGGACGTGCAGGCGAAACACTGGGCCCCCACAGGCCATTCCGGTCCGCAGCACCCGCTGGAAGCTTCGTGTGCCCTTCAGTCTCATCGACGCAGGAAACCGTTGCCCACTGCGCTCCTGCATAGGACACACGATACTCCAGAGGGTGCGAGGCATCAAGCGCGCCGCGGCGCCGTTTCGCCCCGGTCGACGCGGGGCGGTACACTTGGCGCGAACATGTCGGAACCCCACGTCTACACGGTCACGGAGCTCAACGCAGCATCCAAGCGAATGCTCGAGGAGCGGTTCGGCGAGGTGTGGGTGCACGGCGAGATCTCCAACCTGTCGATCGCTTCGTCGGGCCACGCCTACTTCGTTCTCAAGGACGACACATCGGAGATCGCAGCAGTGCGCTTCCGCTCTCGCCTGCCACTGGCTCCCGGGACGCTCGAAAACGGCCTCGATGTGCTCGCGTACGGACGCCTGACGGTCTACGAGCCGCGAGGGCGCTACCAGCTCGTCGCCTCTCTCGTGGAACCCGCCGGCCGGGGCGCCGCCCAACGGGCGTTCGAACAGCTGAAGCGCGCCCTCCAGGCAGAGGGCCTGTTCGACGAGGCGGTCAAGCAGCCGCTGCCCGCACTGCCGCATCGTATTGCCGTGGTGACCTCCCCCACCGGCGCGGCGCTCCGCGACGTGTGTTCCGTGCTCGAGCGACGCTGGCCTGCGGTTGAACTTGTCGTGTTTGCGTCAGCTGTGCAGGGGGAGGCCGCAGCAACGGAGCTCGTCCAGGCGCTGCACCGTGCGGAGCGGCTTCATCGTGAGGGGACGCCGATGGACGCGGTCGTCATCACCCGCGGCGGGGGATCCCTCGAGGATCTCGCGCCGTTCAACGACGAGCGGCTGGCCCGCGCCGTGCATGCCTGTTCGATCCCGGTGGTCTCCGCCGTGGGCCACGAGGTCGATGTGACGATCACCGATCTCGTGGCGGACCGCCGCGCCCCCACGCCGTCCGCCGCCGCGGAGATGATCGTCCCCGACCGCATCGAGGTGGAAGGCTGGGCGGCGGCAACCGCACGCTCGCTCTCCCGAACGGCGCACATCACGTGGCGTCGCGCCGCAGAGACGCTGCGGCGACACGCAGAGTCCTACGTTCTCCGGGTGCCGCTCCGCCGCGTTGAGGCCTACGGGCAGCGGCTCGACCACGCCACCGCCGCTGTGGGGCGCAGTGCGCGGCTCCGTTTGCAGCAGATCGGGACGGCTCTCGACGCCGCCCGGCAGACCATCGCACTCCTGGATCCCGACCGGCCGCTTCGCCGCGGCTACGCGCTCTGCTTCCCTGTCGGCGGCAAGGAGCCGTTGCAAGACGCCGCGTCCGTGGCCCGGGGATCGCTCGTATCCACACGGCTCCACCGCGGAGAGCTTGTGTCCGAAGTCAAGGAGGTGATCCAGCGACCGTGACCATCGACGCCGACCTCGCAAGGCTCGAGGAGATCGCAAGGAAGCTGGAAGCGCAGGAAATCCCGTTCGAGGAGACGCTGAACCTGTTCCAGGAGGGCACCGCCCTTGCCAAGAAGATCAAGGAGGACCTCGACCAGGCGAAGCTTCGCATCCGTCAGACGGTCGAGAACGCGGAGGGTGTCCTCCGCCTCGAGGAGTTCGATCTGGGATGAGCCCCGTGGGTGAACCAGGAGAGGTGGGTCGACCGGCTCAGTACGACGTCGTCATCGTTGGTGCAGGGCCCGCAGGGCTGACGGCGGCGATCTACAACCGCAGATCGCTTTTGTCCACACTCATCATCGAGAAGAAGGTCCCCGGCGGGCTTCTGAACGAGACAGAACACATAGAGAACTTCCCCGGCTTCGCGGAAACGATCCGTGCAACCGACCTGGTTGAAGCGATGACCTCCCAAGCCCGCCGCCTGGGTGCGGCGATCGTGCCCGACGAGGTGATGGGGATCGCGGCGGGGGCTGGTCGAATCGAGGTCCGCGGCGCTGTTACGTCCTACAGTGGGCACACGGTGATCCTGGCAACAGGCTCTCATCCGCGGAAGCTCCCGGTCGACGGCGCCGAGCAGTGGATCGGCCGGGGCCTCTCCTACTGCGCCACTTGTGACGGCTTCTTCTTCCGGGACGCCCGGCTGCTCGTGGTCGGCGCAGGAGACAGCGCGCTCACCGAAGCGATATACCTGACACGGTTTGCGCGCTCGGTCGGCATCGTCGTTCGCCACCCAGAGGACGACCCCCACGCGTTGCGCGCCACGCCGGCGCTCGTCGAGGAGGCACGGAGGGAGTCGAAGATCCACTTCGTGTGGAACGCCCGAATCGATGCACTCCAGGGCGACGCAAAGCTCACGGCGGTGACGCTCAGCGACCTTGGCACCGGCGAGCGGCGCGACGAGCCGGTCGATGGGGTGTTCGTCAGCATCGGACACCTGCCGGCAACCGAGTTCGCTCGTGGGGTGGTCGATCTGGACAAGGATGGGTACATCGTCACCGACGACCGACGCCGGACGAACCTCGACGGCGTGTTCGCCGCCGGCGATGTGCGCGCCCAGAGCCGCGAATACGCTCAGGCGGTGGTCGCCGCAAGCGACGGGGCCATCGCCGCGATCGAGGCGGAACGATACCTCGCGAGGCTCGCGAGGACCGCACCCCGCAGCAGCCCCTAGGGGGACACAACCCCCATTTCGACAAAGGCAAGGCGAGATGGGGTTTGTGTCCCCCTATTTCGACGAAGGCAGCGACAGAGTGGGGGTTGTATCCCCATCTGTGTGCCAGCACAGGGTGGCGTAGCGCGACGCCCCCCGATTTGTGTGCCGACGCAGGGTGGCCTATCGTTATGCGGCAGGCGGGGGTAAGGTTCCTGGGCTCTCCAAGACCATGGAGGTGACGATGGACACGACGCTGAACGAGCTGTTCGACAAGTCCGTGACGCAACACGCAGACAAGGTGGCGCTGCGGATGCTGATCCCCAAGGAAAGGAAGCGGGGACGGCGCATCCGCTTGATCCTAAACGAGATCACCTACAGCCGCCTTGCAGAAACGGTCGGGCGGCTCGCCTCGGCAATGGCGGATCTCGGCATCGGCAAGGGCGACAAGGTGGCGCTCATCTCCAAGCCGCGCACCGCGTTTGCCACAGCGTTTTTTGCGATCCTCCGCTGCGGCGCGACGGTGGTGCCGCTGGATCCGGAGCTACAGGAAGGTGAGATCGAGCGGATCCTCACCGAGGCGGAAGCGAAAGCGGCGGTCGTCTCGGGTAGCCTCAGTGAACGGCTGCTCTCAATCCAGCAGCGCGTGCTTCCCGAGATCCTTCTTGTGTCCATGGACCGTCCCTCGAGCGAAGGGATCGAGTTCATGGACTCACTGGTCCTTGGTCACCGGCCGCTCGCCGCCGTAAAGGTGGCGCCCGAGGATCTCGCGGTGTTGATGTACACCTCGGGGACAACGGGCAACGCCAAGGGAGCGATGCTGACCCACGCCAACATCGCGTCCAACGCGCTGACTGCTGTGAAGACCGTGTCTCTCTCCTCGAAGGACAACTTCCTCTCCATCGTCCCCTGGCATCACATCTACGGCCTGACAATCACCCTCGTGTGCCCCATCGTCGTCGGCGCAGCCACTACCTACACCCCCGTTGATCGCAACCTCACCGCCGTTCTGCTGCGCGCCCGGCCGACGATCCTTCTTGGTGTGCCCAAGTTGTACCACGTGCTCTACGGGAGGATCCGCGAGTCGATCGTCAAAAGCGGCTTGAAGCGGGCGATCGACCGCGCGTCGCCACGGCTCATGGGCAAGCTTGTGAAGCGGAAGCTGTTCGGCAGGATGTTCCGCTTCTTCACGTCGGGCGGCGCACCGCTGAACCCCGAGGTCGTCGCCGGGTTCCGAAGGATGGGCATGGGCATCATGGAGGGCTACGGCCTCACCGAAACCTCCCCCCTGCTCACCATGTGCGAGCAGTTCGCCACCGAGCCGGGGATGATCCCCATCGAGGGCGTCGAGCTGAAGATCAAGGACCCCGACGACGATGGAGTCGGAGAGGTGCTCGCCCGAGGTCCGAACATCATGGCGGGCTACTACAAGAACCCCACGGCCACCGCCGAGGTGATCGACGACGACGGCTGGTTCCATACAGGAGATCTCGGGCAGATCGTCGGGGGGCGATTGACGCTCTGCGGGCGCGCGAAGAACGTCATCGTCCTGGAGACGGGGAAGAACGTCTATCCCGAGGAGATCGAGTGGGAGCTTTCCCGGATCCCTGCCGTCGAAGAGATCATGGTCTACGAAGGGCAGCGCCAAGGAGCCCCGGCCGTGTGTGCCTTGGTCTACCCCAGTGGCGAGGCGCTCAAGGAGCAGGGGATCACCAACAACGAGGCGGCGCTCGACCACATCTGGGAGGAGATCCGAACGGCAAGCGAGAACCTCGCGGTGTTCAAGCGCATCAAGTACAAGGAGTGCGTCGGCCTCGTGGACGAGCCGTTCGAGAAGAGCGTCAAGCTCGACATCAAGCGCTTCATCTACAAGGATCAGCCCGCGCCGGACGGCAGCGCGTAGGGCCTTCACACGACAGGAGACGGCGGCTCGGCGGTTGGGGATCGCCGGGCGCCGTCACGGCTCTATAGAATGCGGAAGGCCGGCTCCTCGCTGCGGAGCGGTTCCGCCCGCAGTTCGATCAAGGTCACGGTTGCCCCCGGCGGGCCGTGTCGCGCCCACGCCAGGAGCGCGTCCACCGCTTGCTCCGGTCCCTGAGCCGTGAGCTCCACGCGGCCGTCCGAGAGGTTGCGCACCCATCCGCAAACGCCGTGTCGACGCGCCGCCTCCACTGCTCCCGCGCGGAAGAACACCCCCTGTACGCGCCCTGAAACAAGCGCTCGAACCCGTTTGTCCATTCTGCTAACACCTTTCGGGCTTAGCGGTTGCACGTCTCCTCCACAGCCGGTATACTTGAAACGGATGTGAGGAGGTGTAAAGTATGTGTAACCATCCAACAACCCTATCCATCTACATCCCGACCCGCAAACGCAGCCTTCGCCCTCTCGAGCGCCTCACCCGACTGTCTCGCACGCACCACCAGCCGGTCAACCACTTCGCCATCGAAGCGATCCTGCAGTACCTCGATCGCGAAGAGACGCACCCCGAACCGGCGACGCATGCGGCCGAGTCGTCAAGAGCGTCCTCCTACGCCGCAGCGGCCTCGCCGGCGGCGGGATCGACCGTCCCTTGAGAGGGCAAAGGGGCATCGGATACCTCTGCACGTAGTGTGCGAAGATGCGCCAGCCGACGAGCGAACCGGCGCTCCTGGCCCACAGAAGTCGGCTGGTAGTAGCGTCGACGGGAGAGCCGTTCGGGAAGGCAACGCATCTGCGCAACGCCCGCCGGAAGATCGTGAGCGTACTGATACCCCCGACCGTATCCAAGCCCCTTCATAAGGCCGGTCGGCGCGTTGCACAGGTGTGGGGGAACGGGCTCGTTGGGCGTCGCCTCGACGTCTCGCTGCGCTGCCTTCATGGCCACGTACAGCGTGTTGCTCTTCGGGGCCAACGCCATGTAGACCGTGGCCTCTGCCAACGCTAGATCGCACTCCGGAAGACCGATCCAGTCGACGGCCGAGCGGGCAGCGGCGGCCACCGTGAGCGCCTTGGGATCGGCGAGGCCCACGTCCTCGCTGGCAATGCGGATCAACCGCCGGGCAATGAAGCGCGGGTCTTCCCCCCCTTGGAGCATCCGCGCGAGCCAGTACAGCGACGCATCGGGATCGGAGTTGCGGACGGACTTGTGGAACGCCGAGATCACGTTGTAGTGTTCGTCGCCTGCGCGATCGTATCGCAGTGCCTTACGCTCCATCACCCGTTCGAGCAACGCAACATCGATGATGCCGCTCGGGGCTACGGCTGCCGCGAGCTCGAGGGCCGTGAGCGCGCGGCGCGCATCACCGTCGGAGAGGCCCACCAGCGCGCGCTGCGCCTGCTCGGTCACCTCGAACGCCCCGTCAAGGCCACGCGGATCCTCGATCGCACGCGCGATCAGTTGCCGCACGGCGTCATCGCCAAGCGTCGCAAAGCGGAACAGCTGACACCGCGACAGCAGCGCCGAGGTGAGGGCGAACGAAGGGTTCTCGGTCGTCGCTCCGATGAAGCGAACCGTCCCTTCCTCCAGGTGACTCAGAAGGACATCCTGCTGCGCACGGTTGAATCGATGGAGCTCGTCGAGAAAAAGGAGGTCGCTTACCCCTTCGCTTCGATGGCGTCGGCGCGATGTGTCGAGGATGGTGCGCACCTCGCGAACGCTCGAAAGCGCTGCCGACAGGTGGAAGAAGCGGGCACGGGAGCGCGCAGCGATGATCCTCCCCACGGTCGTCTTCCCGCTGCCGGGCGGCCCCCAGAAGAGAAGAGCCCTGCATCGATCCCGCTCGATGAGCGCCCGCAGCGGACCCCCGTCACCGAGGATGCGTTGACCGACGACCTCTTCGAGACAGGTCGGCCGCATCCTCTCTGCAAGCGGCGCCGGCGGCGGGTCGGCGAATTGGAGCGGTTCCATGCCTCCATGCTAGCCGCCGGTCGCGGTTTGACAACCGCCGCTGCCGTTGCGCACGATGCTCACCGCCATGGAGAGATCGGAGCTGCGATCCGAAGTGCTACGCGTCCTCAGGGCAGAGCCGCAGACGCACGTCAACGCCATCGAGAACCGCCTTCGTGGAGCACGGGAGGACTTCACACGTGGTGACACGTTGCGTCTTCAGGAGGTCGTCTGGGAGCTTCTGCTGCAGGGCATCGTCGCGCCCGGGAAGAACTCGCTCAACCTCCACCTGCCGTTCCTTCACGTGACGGAGTACGGCGCGCGCTGCCTCGAGGAGGAAACCGTCTTGCTACACGACCCCGACGGCTACTTGGCGCAGTTCGAAGAAGGGCTGGACGCACGCGTGATGTCGGCCGTCTACGAGGCGATCCAGAGCTTCCTCGTCGGGCGGCCGAAGGCAACGATAGCGATGCTCGCTGCCGCCGCCGAGCGGCTGATCGACGCGCTTGTCACGGCACTGCTTGCAAGCGCTTCGCAAGGGCGGGAGCGGGGGATCCTGCAGACTCGATTGACAAAGGCAGGACGCGAGGTCGTGCGGCGTGCGGAGATCGTGGCCGAGCGCCTTCACGCAGGCGGCTGCCTGGCGGAGGATGTGTTGGCCGATATCGATGTTCACATGGGCGATCTGATCGCCATCCTTCGTCTTACGAGGGACGAGGTCGGATCCCCCTGGGTGCGTGAGGTCGACCATCACCGCGCCCACGCGGCGCTTCTCACCTTCCCTGCAGCCTGCCGATGGTGCCATCGCGCGACGGCCGCGCTCCGGGCCCGCGCCAAGTAGGGGGCAACGACCGCGCTTCGGGCCGGGGACAGACTGGGTACGTTGATGAACACGAGCCGAACGGCTGTCGCCGCTCGAGCTACGGCAATGCCGAGCGCTCGCACGCCGTGACGCGGACGTTGTCGAACGCCACGTGGACCTCTCCGCTGAACAGCGTCTCCACGAACACCCCGATGCTTCCCGTGACGGCACACCGATCGCTGATCTCGGCCATCATCGCGCCGTTGATCTTGAAGGTGAGCACGCAGCCGGAGACGCCGACTTCAAGACGGTTCGTTGCGCCGCATCCCAAGCGAAGCAGGTAGCACCGCTTCCGGTATACAAGATAGCCCCAACGGCCGCCGCTGCACCGCGTGATCTCCATGTAGCCGTCGCCTGTGATGGTGAAACGGTAGTAGTTGCCCGGGTCCGCGAAACCGAACGCCAAGCCATAGGAGCAGTGTGGCGTGCCGGCGCGCTGTGTCACGTCCACCGCGATGCAGCCTCCCGCGAAGCGGTGATCGAGAAGCAGCCCGACGGCCTGATGCCACGGAGAGCGAACGAGAAGATGGTACTCCCCGTCTCCCACCCAGCGCTCGGCATCGCGCGACAGGGTCGTGTCCCAGCACGTTGGCAGCTGAGAGGAGAAATCCTGCTCGTAGAGCACCCGCTCGGCCTCGATCGCAGCGGCGGCAAGAGCCCCGGCGCCCACAACAGCAAACGACACGGCCAACCCAAGCATCGCTCTCCGCATGCCCATGCTACGTCCTCCCCCCACGTCTGTCCGAGAAGCAACGGGCTATGACCGCCGGTTTCTAGGCTATCAGATGACCTGGCGGATGACGGGACACACGTCTTGCCGGACAAAGACGTCTCCCCCGGGCGCGCCTCTCCGCTGTACTCCGCCGCCTTCGGCCCGGTCTGATCCGCGGCGGAAGGCCATCGGGAGCGGGAACCGGCGCCGGATGACAGCGTCCTTGACTCGTGAAACGACCGTTCTTACCATGTCTGACGCCGGGTCGTTAGCTCAATGGTAGAGCAGCGGACTCTTAATCCGTTGGTTGCAGGTTCAAGTCCTGCACGACCCACCACCTCAGGCATCGCACCGGGTCGTTAGCTCAGTGGCAGAGCACCTGACTTTTAATCAGGGAGTCGCTGGTTCGAATCCAGCACGACCCACACCCTTTGCCGGGCGCCCCACCACGTTCTATAATCCGCCCGAGTCTGTCCCCATCATCTAGTGGCCTAGGATACCGGGTTTTCATCCCGGCGGCAGGGGTTCAAATCCCCTTGGGGACGCCAATTGGAGCGTTTGCGGCAGCGCTCCTCGAAGCGTAGAATGGGCGAGTAGCTCAGCTGGGAGAGCATCCGGCTTACATCCGGAAGGTCGCAGGTTCGAGCCCTGTCTCGCCCAGCGTGCGCGATTCGAGTACGGGGGCGTGGTCTAGTCTGGTCTAGGACGCTGGATTGTCACTCCAGAGATCGCCGGTTCAAATCCGGTCGTCCCCGCAAGGTGCGTGCCGAGGTAGCTCAGTTGGTAGAGCACGGCCCTGAAAAGGCCGGTGTCCCCAGTTCGAATCTGGGCCTCGGCACCATGCATTTGGTGGGACGATCCGCCGAGGGTCGTCCCCTGGGCAGGTAGATGCGGCGAGCGAGGGACTTCGATGGCCAACGACGCGAGCGCCGTCTGGAAGCGCGTCCTCTCCCGTCTTCAGGGGGATCTGCCGGCCGCCAGCCTTGAGACCTGGTTCTCATCGCTCGCGCCGGCAGCGTTCGACGGGGAAACCCTGACGATTCACGTGCCCGACGATTTCACTCGCGGGGGGATCCAGCGGCGATTCCGCACACTGATCGAGGATGCGGCCTCGGCCGAGTGCGGGCGATCGGTGTCGCTTCGTCTGCGTGTCGTGGAAGGCGCGACGGCTGGCGCCCCCCAACCGCTGCTCCGCCGCGAGGAGGCCCACTCCAGTGGCAGGCACGACACGCTTCCGCTGAACCCACAGTACACCTTCGACCACTTCGTCCGTGGATCCGCCAACCGCCTTGCGTGCGCCGCATCGCGAGCCGTTGCCGAGGCTCCCGGCAAGGCGTACAACCCGTTGTTCATCTACGGAAAGGTGGGGCTCGGCAAGACGCATCTTCTGCAAGCCATCGGAAACCACGTCCGCGCCTCGTCCACCGCGGAGTCCGTGGTGTACACCACCTCTGAGCGGTTCGCCATCGAGCTCATCAACGCCATCCAAGGAAACACCACCCCGGCGTTCCGTGAGAAGTATCGGCGCGTCGACCTGCTGCTCATCGACGATGTGCAGTTCCTCGAAGGCAAGGAAGCCACCCAGGAGGAGCTGTTCCACACGTTCAACGAGCTGTACGGCAGCGAGAAACAGATCGTCCTTTCGAGTGATCGTGCCCCCGAGGACCTCTCCGATCTTCAGGAGCGGCTCGTTTCCCGCTTCCGCTGGGGTCTCGTGGCCGACATCCATCCCCCAGACCTCGAGACCCGCATCGCCATTCTGCGTGAGAAGGCCTTGAGCCACGGGGTGAGTGTCGACGACTCGGTCCTCGAACTGATCGCCAGCCGCATCCAGTCCAACATCCGCGCCCTCGAGGGCGCGTTGGTCAAAGCGATCGCATGCGCTGAGCTCGAGGGGGAGAGCCTTACGCGCTCGCGGGTAGAGACGGTTCTCCCCAAAGAGGGACGCCGTGAACGCCTCGCCATCCGCCACATCAAGGAGGAAGTGACCTCCCGCTACCATCTGGGCTCAGGCGATCTGGAAGGCCCGAGCCGCAAGAAAGAGATCGCCCAGGGACGCCACATCGCAATCTACCTCGCTCGCGAACTGACCCGGTCTTCGTTTCCCGCGATCGGCAAGGCGTTCGGAGACCGCGATCACTCCACAGCGATGCATTCGTATATGCGGATCAAGAGCCTTCTCGGCGACACCCCGCTGCTGTATTCGGAGATCCGCGAGATCGAGGATAACCTCCGCTCTCGCTATACCCTTCCAGCGGAATGAAACCCCCAATACAAGGGAACTACACACGGTGCGGACTCCAGCTCCATCCTGTGGATAACCCTGTGGAGAACCGGTCGAAAACACCTGCGAAAGGGGCCTCTCCTGTGGAAAACCCCACCCGCTACTGGCCCGTGGAGTCTGTCAACAGCCGATATCCACACGTTTTCGCCGCACGCCACAGGTTGTCCACAGGGTTGTCAACACCTCGAGTCCCCTGCAGAAGGGACATAAGTCCGGTTGTCCCCACAAGCAACGCCACACTACTACTACGGCTTGTTGGGAGGCCCTAGAGCGTGGATATAGAAGCAATCCTCGATCGTTACGGTCTCAAGGCGGAGTACGCGCGGCAAAGAGCGCTTCTTGTTCTTGCGGAGGAGATCCCTGATCGACTCCGGCCGTTCGTACAGCCTCTATTCTTACGCGATGGAGTGATCGGCCTCGGCGTTGCGTCGTCTTCAGTTGCACAAGAGCTCGCGTTTCTTGAGTCACACCTTCTGAAGAAAGTCAACACAACTCTGGGTCGGCTCGTGGTGCAGCGCCTGGTCTATCGGACCGCCGTGGTCTCCTCCCCAGCGGAGTCGCTCGCGTCTGTACAGCCGACCGCCGCTGAACGTCGCCGCGCGGAAGGAAGCCTCGGTAACCTCCCGGAGGGGCCACTCCGGCAGGCGTTCGCTGCGCTTGCGGCAACCGATCGCGCGCGGCAGGCAGCGCTGATGCAAGGCGGCGGCAAGAGGTGTCTACGTTGCGGTGTGGTGTTCCGCGGAAGCGGTCGTGTGTGTCCGGGGTGCAGGTTCGATCCCGTTGAGGCGACGCGAGATGATCGCTAGAATAGCTACTTCGTGAGCATTCTGCGAGCAACGACGATCCTTGCGGTCCGCTCGGAGGCCGCGCGTGAGGCAGTGATCGCGAGCGATGGCCAGGCGACGCTCGAAACGGTCGTGGTCAAGCGCCGTACAAAGAAGGTGTATCGGCTCCATGAGGACAGTGTTCTTGTGGGCTTCGCCGGGGCGACAGCGGACTGTCTGGCGTTGCTCGACAAGTTCGAGGGACACCTCAAGCACTACAACGGGCGGCTGCGGCGCTCGGCGGTGGAGCTCACCAAGGAGTGGCGGACCGACCGCGTGCTGCGGCATCTTGAAGCGGTGCTGGTGGCAGTGAGCGCGGAAGCGCTTCTGATGATCTCCGGGGCCGGTGACGTGCTCGAACCGGACGACAACATCATCGGCATCGGATCGGGAGGCGCGTACGCCCTGGCGGCCGGGCGCGCACTGCTCGAAGCCGGTGACCGCCCGATCTCGGAGGTCGCGCGGCGAGCGCTTGAGATCGCTTCTGAGATCGACATCTACACCAACGATGCGATCGTCCTCGAGCAGGTTTCCTGGTAGGTGAGACGCATGGGTCCATTGATCGAAGTCGGACGAGCAAAGGTGAGCGGCCTGACGCCGCGCCAGATTGTCGAGGAGCTCGACAAGTACATCGTCGGGCAGGGGCAAGCGAAGCGGTCGGTGGCGATCGCGCTTCGCAACCGCATGCGGCGCCAGTGCGTTGAGGGGGAGATCCGCGAGGAGATCCGCCCGAAGAACATCCTGATGATCGGTCCCACCGGCGTGGGCAAGACGGAGATCTCTCGTCGGTTGGCGCGTCTGACCGACTGCCCGTTCATCAAGGTCGAAGCGACCAAGTTCACCGAAGTGGGCTACGTGGGACGAGACGTGGAGTCCATGGTTCGCGACCTTGTGGACATCGGCATCGACATGATCCGAGAGGACGAGGTGCTCCGCGTGGAGGACGAGGCGGAGCGCATGGTCACCGAGCAGCTCGTGGACGCCCTGCTGCCCCAGCCGGGCGAGGACGCGACGGAGGAGCGTGCCGAGAGCACCGAGCGAACGCGGCGCAAGCTCCGGGAGAAACTCACCGGCGGGAATCTCGAAGAGCGGTACGTCGAGATCACGATCGAGGAGCAGGTCGTCCCCCAGGTCGAGCTGTTCTCTCAGGACGGGATGGATCACATCGGTGTGGACATGGGCGACATGCTGAGCGGGCTGCTCCCGCCGTCGAGGAAGAAGCGCCGGCTGCGCATCCGCGATGCCCGTCCCATCCTGTTCGAGCAGGCGCTCGATACCCTGATCAACGACGAGGAAGTACGGGCCCGCGGACTGCACTTCGCCGAGCAGATGGGGATCGTGTTCCTCGACGAGCTCGACAAGGTTGCCGCGGGCGGACGCGAGGAGACGGGCGGACCGGGGGTGTCGCGCCAGGGCGTCCAACGTGACCTGCTGCCGTTGCTCGAGGGGACCACCGTGCGCACGCGCTACGGCACGGTGACCACGGAGAGCATTCTGTTCATCGCCGCCGGAGCGTTCAACATGTCGAAGCCGTCGGATCTGATCCCCGAGCTGCAAGGGCGTCTGCCGATCCGTGTTGAGCTCGACAGCCTCACCGCCGAGGAGTTTGAGCAGATCCTGCGGGAGCCGAAAGACGCGTTGGTGAAGCAGTATCAGGCACTACTCGCCACCGAGGGCGTGACCCTTGAGTTCGATGACACCGCCGTTCGCGAGATCGCCCGCATCGCCTACGAGCTGAACCAGACCACCGAGAACATCGGCGCTCGCCGCTTGGCGACGGTGATGGAGAAGCTCATGGAGGAGATTTCGTTCGATGCGGAGACCCGCGCAGGGGATCGCGTGACGATCACAAGCGAAGTTGTCACGTCACGTCTCGCCGAGATCGTCCAGGATCGCGACCTCTCCCGCTACATCCTCTAGGGCGGAGCCGCCTCGCGTTTCTGGTGTCGCCTGGCGCTTGCGGCTACCATGTTGCCATTCCCACTAGAACGTGAAGGAGGGGAGCATGATCCGCGTTTCGTTGCCTGATGGGTCCGAGTTGTCGGTCGACGCAGGATCGTCGATCCACGATGCGGCGCGCGCGATCGGCCCGCGGCTCGCCGCGGCGGCCGTGTGCGCCGAGATCGACGGCGAGCTGCGCGATCTCCGTGAGCCTTTGGAGAACGGGAGCACGTTGACGATCGTCACTGCGGGGGACGATCGGGCGACGGCGGTGCTGCGGCACACCACGGCGCACATCATGGCGCACGCCGTCAAGCGGCTGTTCCCCGACGCCAAGCTGGCCATCGGGCCGGCGATCGAGGAAGGGTTCTACTACGATTTCGACCTCGCGACGCCTCTCGTGGAGGAGGATCTCGACCGGATCACCGCCGAGATGCAGAAGATCATCGCCGAGGACCTTCCGATCGAGCGCAAGGAGCTTGGCCCGGCCGAGGCAAGGAAGCTTCTCGACGCACAGGGCGAGAGCTACAAGCTCGAGCTCCTCGACGATCTCGAAGGGGAGTCGATCAGTTTCTTCGAGCAGGGGGAGTTCGTCGATCTCTGTCGAGGTCCGCACCTGCTCTCAACAGGCAAGGTGCCCGCCGACGCGATGAAGCTTCTGTCCGTTGCCGGAGCGTACTGGCGAGGCGATGAGGCGAGGCCGATGCTTCAGCGGATCTACGGCACCGTGTGGTCGAAGCGGGAGGAGCTCGACGCCTATCTGTGGCGGCGTGACGAGGCGGCGAAACGCGACCATCGCAAGATCGGGCGGGATCTCGACCTGTTCAGCATTCAGGAGGCCGGTGGCGCCGGCCTGGTCTGCTGGCATCCAAAAGGAGCGCGGCTCAAGCGCACGATCGAGGAGTTCTGGTACGCCGAGCACGATCGTGGCGGCTACGAGATCGTCGCCACGCCGCACATCGGCAAGGGCTCGCTTTGGGCGGTCAGCGGCCACCTCGACTTCTACCGCGAGAACATGTACTCGCCGATGGACATCGACGGAGTCGACTACTACATCAAGCCGATGAACTGCCCCTACCAGATCCTCATCTACAACTCGCGCGGCCACTCCTACCGCGAGTTGCCGCTCCGTTGGGCGGAGCTTGGAACGGTGTATCGATACGAGCGTTCGGGCGTGCTGCACGGGCTGCTGCGGGTGCGAGGGTTCACCATCGACGATGCCCACATCATCTGTCGTCCGGAGCAGATGCACGAGGAGCTCCGGCGCGTGTACGCGTTCAGCATGGACATGCTGATGGCGTTCGGATTCACCGAGTTCGCCATCTACCTCGCCACGCGGCCGCACGAAGGCAAGGCGGTCGGTGAGGCGGAGCAGTGGGAACAGGCGACCGACGCCCTGCGCGGAGCATTGGACGCCCGCGGGCTGCCGTACGAGATCGACGAGGGGGGCGGGGCGTTCTACGGCCCGAAGATCGACATCAAGGTGAAGGATGCCCTTGGGCGAGCGTGGCAGTGCTCGACGATACAGTTCGATTTCAACCTTCCTGTGCGGTTCGACATGACCTACACCGGGGAGGACGGCCAAGAGCACCGGCCCTACGTTGTGCATCGGGCGCTGCTCGGAAGCATCGAGCGGTTCGTCGGCTGCCTCATCGAGCACTACGCCGGGGCGTTCCCGGTGTGGCTGTCTCCCGTGCAGGCGGTGCTCATCCCGATCGCGGATCGTCACGTCGCGTACGCGGAGGAGGTGGCACAGCGGATGGCGGCCTCGGGCGTCCGCGTCACCGTCGACAGGTCCTCGGAGCGGATGAACGCCAAGATCCGCAACGCGCAGCTGCAGAAGGTGCCCTACATGCTTGTGTGCGGCGACCGCGAGGTGGAGAGCGGAGCAGTCTCCGTCCGCCTTCGCACCGAGGAGGACCTCGGAGCTCGGCCGGTCGACGAGGTCACGGCGACGATCCGCCGCGCCATCGACGGGAGATCGATGGAACTGTCATGAACGAGTGGGAGCTGATCGCCCGTGCCCTTGCCGCGGCAGGGTTGAGCGCGATCATCGGCTTCGAGCGGCAGTACCATGGGCGCCCGGCGGGGCTACGGACCCACTTGCTGGTTGGCATCGGAGCGGCGCTGGTGATGGCCAGCGGCGAGGCCGCCGTGGGGTTGGTGGCGTCGCAGATCGGCGTCCAGATCGACACCGGCCGCATCGCCGCCGGCGTCATCACCGGGATCGGTTTCCTCGGTGCGGGTACGATCATACGCGTGGGAGACTGGATCCGTGGCCTGACGACCGCTGCGTCGATCTGGTATGTTGCCGCCATCGGGATCGTATCAGGCCAGGGGCTCTACGTCTTGGCGGTCGGCGGCACGGCGATCGGACTGGCGGTTCTGACGCTGCTCGATCGCGTTGAGGACCACATCCCAAGCACGGTCTACCATGATCTGGTTCTGGGGGTGGTGGGCGAAACGCGACGTGAGGTCCAGGCAGCCGTCTTGGAGCTCTGCCAAGCAGAAGGGATCCGGGTCCACCTTCGCGCGTGGACGTCATCCGATGAGGCATCGACGCTCCGGTTCACGGTCCGGCATCGGGGATCGATCGATGTTGGAGAGCTGGGTTCGAGGATTGAGCGGCTTCCCGGCGTTCGCAGCCTGTCGGTGGAGTAGCGCGAGCCGTCAGAGGGACCGCCGAAGATCCTCGATCCACCCCGTGTGCTCCCATGGGGCATCGACGCCGGAGCGTAGCAAAGGGGACACAAACCCCATTTCGCGTTGCGCCGTGCGCGATGGGGTTTGTGTCCCTGTTGGATGGCGGTGGTGTGGTGAGGGCAGTCGGACAACCGCTGCAGGTCTCTTCTAGACGGACCGCCGAAGATCCTCGATCCACTCCGTGTGCTCCCATGGGGTGTCCACGTCGGAGCGTCCGAAGTGGCCGTAGCAGGAGAGCGGCTCGTAGATCGCGCGCCGCAGGTCGAGTCGCTCGACGATCGCTGCGGGGCGGAAGTCGAACGCATCGCACACCGCCGATTGGAGCTTCTCGTCGGGCACGGTGCCCGTACCACGTGTCGACACCGAAACGGCGAGGGGAGCGGCGCGGCCGATGGCGTAGGCGACTGCTATGTGGGCCTCGGTGGCGAGCTCCGCGGCGACCAGATGCTTGGCGACGCAGCGCGCCATGTAGGCTCCCGAGCGGTCGACCTTTGTCGGGTCTTTCCCCGAGAAGGCGCCGCCGCCATGGGAGCCGTAGCCGCCGTAGGTGTCCACGATGATCTTCCGTCCGGTCATCCCCGTATCCGAAGCGGGTCCGCCGATCACGAAGCGGCCCGACGAGTTGATCATGATCGAGGTGTCCTCGTCCAGCCACTCCTCGATCGCGGGGCGCACGAGGAGCCTCTCGAGATCCTCCACCAGGCGCTGGTGCTCGACGTCGGGATCGTGCTGCGCGGCGACGAGGACGGAGCTCACGCACACCGGGCGTGTTCCCTCGTAGCGAACGGTGACCTGAGTCTTGCCGTCCGGTCGGAGGTACGGCAGCCGCTGCTCTCGGCGCAGCGCCGTGAGCCGCCGGGCCAAGCGGTGGGCAAGGACGATCGGCAGCGGCATGAGCGACGCGGTGTCGCGACACGCGTAGCCGTACATGATGCCCTGATCCCCGGCACCGACGACATCGTAGGGGTCTCGGGCGGCGCCGCTGCGGGCCTCCGTCGAGTGGCCGACCGCCTCGGCGATGTCGGACGACTGCTCCTTGATCGTCGACAGCACCGCGCAGTCGTTGCCGTTGAAGCCGTAGTTGGGACGATCGTAACCGACGCCGCAGATCACACGGCGGGCGATGGCGTCAACGTCGACGTAGCTCCGCGTTGTGATCTCCCCTCCGATGAGCACCAGCCCGGTTGTGAGGAACGTTTCGCACGCCACACGCCCGCTGGGGTCCTCGCGGAGGATGGCGTCAAGCACGGCGTCGGACACGCGATCCGCCATCTTGTCCGGGTGGCCTTCAGTGACGGATTCCGCTGTTCGGGTGTTGTTTGTCATGTGGCGGCTCCTTGTTGACGGATCCTAATGGCTTGGCAAATGAGGCGCAACCGGTGGGGCGGCACGGCGCGGAGACGATAAGCAATTGGGCCGTGGACGTCACGACCCGTAGACTGTCGGCGATCCCACTCATGTTGAGGACGGCTTCTGACTGGAGGATCGAACGTGTCGGCTGTGTGACCTCCACACAAGACGTTGCACGGACGCGGGCGCCGGTGATCGGACCCGGAGGGCGCCTCGCCGTCTTGGCCGAGGAGCAGACGGACGGCAGGGGGAGGCACGGACGCGTGTGGCTGTCGCCGCGCGGCGGGATGTACGCGTCGCTTCTTCTCGTGCCGTCGCCGCTGCTGTTCGCGCGTGTCGGAGTGGCGGTGGCGCGCGCTGTCCACGCGTGTGGGGTCGATTGCCGCCTGAAGTGGCCGAACGACGTTCTGGTTGGGGGACGCAAGCTCGCCGGCATCCTGATCGAGGTCGCGGAAGGCGTGGCCGTTGCTGGCATCGGGGTCAACATCCATGTGGCGCCTCACGGACACGCGACGTGCCTGGCGGAAGAGGTCGCGACGCCCCTCGCTGCCGACGTGCTGCTCGAGCGGATCCTTCACGAACTCACGGCGCTCGATGATGCCCGTGTCCTCGATGCGTACCGCAGCGAGTGTGCGACCCTCGGCCGGCGCGTACGTGTGGGGATCGGCGACAGGCAGGACGCCGTCCTCGGAGAGGCGCTCGATGTCGATGAAACAGGGAGGCTCGTGGTCCGGTCTTCGGAAGGGGAAAGGGTTGTCGTGTCGGCAGGGGACTGTATCCACCTCGAGGGCGCTCAGGGTGGCGGTTGACCGCCCGAGAGCCGATGGCTACTCTCGTACGGCATGATATCGGCACGACGGCGGGAGAGGAGACAGTGTGTTCCTGTGGCGGAAACAGAAAGACGTTGAGAAGCTGGTACTGAGGCATCTCGAGTGTGTCGACACGACACTCGAGATGTTTCGCCGAGCGCTGATCGCTTACCTGAAGGACCTCGACGTTGCCACGGCCGCCAAGATGGCGTTCGAAACGCATCACGCAGAGGGTGTAGCAGACGACGTTCGTCGGCAGGTGGAGACGGAACTTCTAAGCGGCGCGCTGCTGCATCACTCTCGACGCGAGCTGTTCGAGGTGATTGAAGGCGTCGACAGGCTGGCCAATTCGGCCGAAGCGGGCGTCGACTACCTGTTGTTCCAGAAGCCGGAGATCCCCGAGGAGATCCGCGGCACACTGGTCGCGATCGTGGAGGAGACGGCGAAGGTGTTCGTGGACGTCAAGCGGCTTGTGACCGACCTGTTTCACGACCTGTCATCGGTACACGAAGACAGCCAACGGATCGAACAGGGGGAGGGCGAGATCGACAAGCTGGAGCGCGCTGCGATCAAGGCGCTGTTCAAGCTGGACCTCGAGTTGGCCCGCAAGCTGCAGGTGAACGGGTTCATCGAGCGGCTCGTGGAACTGTCCGATCGAGCCGAGGATCTGTCCGATCGGATCGACATCATGGCGATGGAGCGGAGGATGTAGCAGGTCCGCGCACGTGACGAACCTGGGGCGCGGGAGAGGGGGAGAAGCGATGGGAGTGCTCGACGAGGCGATCGCTCTTGAGGAGCGGGCGCAGAGGATGTACCTCGAAGCGAGTCGCACCATGACCGACCCTGGTGCCACGATGCTCACGGAGCTTCTCGCCGACGAGGAAGGGAAACATGCCGCGGCGCTGCGCCGGATGAAGGCGGGCGTTGAGGATCTCCCCACGGACCTGGGCAGGCCGTCCCTGCTCGACGAAGTGAGCGAACTGGTGGGCGCGTCTGTCGAAGGAGGAGCGAAGACGCTGTTCTCCGACCTGTCGATGCGGGAGCTCCTGCAGCGCGCCATGGAGATCGAGCGCCAGACCGAGCGCTTCTACGAGGAGCATGCCGACGGCGCCGAGGATCCGTCACTGAAGGAGCTGTTCGCCCAGTTGGCCGAGCGCGAGGGACAGCACTACCTGCTGGCGAGTTCGCTGCTTGAGTACTTCGATCGCCCGGCCGAGTGGGTAGAGTCCGCCGAGTTCGGCTTGCGACCCGAGTACTAGCGCCCGCTGCTTGGGCTACCGTTTGCCCTCCCCCAGAGAGGGCGCGTCACTCGCGTGCTCCTAGGGCGTTGCCTCCGGTGGCGGCTCGACCAGCCGGACACGGATCCACTCGAACGACCCGTCGGGGAAGCTCAGCCGAAGGTCGTAGTAGCCGGTGAGCCAGTCCGCGGTCGGAAGAGAGAAGCAGTGGCCGTCGGCGTCGGTGTTGTAACGAACGAGCAGTACGTCGATCGCCACGCGCTCGTCGTAGTCCTCGCCAATCCTGACGACGCGGAACACCGCGAGGTTGATCGTCTCGCCTGTCACCGTCTGATCGTTGGAGTCCACCATTCGCGCACAGCCGCTGATCGACTCCCCGATCTCGTACACGGCGCTGACCACGAGTTCGCCGACCAGCGGTGGCTCCTCTCCCTCTGGCCAGCCGCGATCCAGGAACGAGACGGCGCCGGCAGGTTCCACCGTGATGTCGAGTGCCGCGGTACACAGGCCGCCTCCGTCGAGACGCGGTGCGGGGGCGCTGCCGTACGGTCCCACCACCCAGCCGGTGGGCTTGGGCAGGCTGCACGAGCAGTCGCGGTAGTACATGTCCTGCCCGTTTACCGCGATGACCCAGCGGCCGTCGCTGTTCTCGTAGTAGATCAGCTTGGAGCCTCCCGGTCCTGCGCTGTAGCTCGGATGCCCATTGATTCTGCTGTCGTACGTGTAGGTCCCGTTGACCTCGGCGCTGCCGGCCCCAGAGACGCGCACGTCCTCATAGCAGTCGTTGATAGCGGCCGCGGCCGTGGCGGCGACAAGTAGCAGGATCAACCCGGCGGCGGGGAGCCGCCACGCTCGGGAAACGCTTGCCTGTTCGCTCCGCATCGTTCACACCCTCCTGTTGCCCGTGACAACCGAATGCCGGCACCGGGGCCCGATGATACGCCGGGGACATCGACTCTACGAGACCGACGACCACCGCGGCCTCCTGCCACCTACCAACGGATCGGCGGAACGTTTCGGCTGTTGCCAGCGCCTGCATTCGCGCTAGACGTAGGACGACAGGCCAAGCAGCAGGTGGAACGTTGCCGAGGCGAATGCGACCGCCGCGACCGCCCGGTGGATTCGCATTCCCCGGCGCCCGAGGCGCCGACGCAGCGGCCTCACTGTGACCAGAACGGCGGTCAGGGCGAACAGCCCGTAGGTGACCAACCCGATTACGGCGATCATCGGAAGCGCACCGAGCGATTGGTAGGCAAGATCCGCAAGCCAGTTCATTGGGGTCTCCTTCCCTTCCCGTCACCGTGAGAACAGCCGGCACGGGTCCTGGCGAGCATAGGCAGACAGCTTCTCTGCCGTCAATGAGCGGCGGCGATTGTGCGGGCGATGCACCATGGCCTATAACGGAGCGTCGAGGTGCTGCTGCCTGGTGCGCTCTTGACGAAGAAAGAGGCGGAGATGGCGTCGATGTTCTCGGGAAAGGTCGTGTTGGTCGGCGGAGCCAGTCGTGGCTTGGGATACGCCTGTGCTCGGGCGTTCGCTCGCGAAGGCGCACGGCTTGCCATCGTCTCCCGCGACGGAGAAGCGATCGACGCGGCGGCCGCATCGATCGCCGCCGAGACCGGGTCAGAGACCGTGGCGGTGGCCGCTGATCTCTCGACCGCGACAGGGGTGAAGCGTTTCGTTGACGCCGCGCTTCGGCGCTTCGGGGGGATCGACGTCCTGGTGACCAACACCGGAGGCCCGCCGGCCGGGCCGTTCGCGGCACACGACGACGCGGCGTGGCAGGAGGCGTTCGACGGTTTGCTTATGTCGGTTGTGAGGTTGTGTCGCGCTGTTGTGCCGATCATGCGCCGACGCGGCGGCGGACGGATCATCCACAACGCGTCGTTCACGGTGAAGGAGCCTGAGCCGGGACTTGTGTTGTCGAACGCCTTGCGCGCTGCGGTGGTCGCGGTCTCGAAGACCCTGGCGCGAGAGCTTGCCGGCGACGGCATCGCGGTCAACTGCGTGGCACCGGGGCCGTTCGCCACCGAACGCATGCGGCAACTGATCGACGACGCGGCAGCACGCTCGAAGCGAAGCGCCGAGGAGGTTCGCGATGCTTGGATCGACAGGGTTCCCGGGCGACGTCTGCTGTCTCCCGAGGAGCTCGCCGAGGTCGTGCTGTTCCTCTCTTCGAAGCGGGCGTCGGGGATCACCGGCGCGGTCGTCCCCGTGGACGGCGGCCTTGTCAGGTCGCTTCTCTAGGGAGCAACGCGCGGTCGTTCACAGCACCCTGCGTCGGGGACGGGACCGCGCCCTTGGTGTGGTGTTGCGCGCGTCTTGCGGCGTGCGGTCAGTCGCGGGGCCGCATCGGCTGGTCACAACAGACCAGTGTGCCCACGCCGGACTTCGTGACCTTCACTTCCTGTCCGCACAGGTCGCACACGTAGATCTTGTCCTGCTCTGCCATCGTTCCTCCTTTCTGCTCTCTCCTACAGCGACAGCGACGCCTCCCACAGTCCGTGGATGTTGCAGTACTCAGTAGCGATCAGCTCACTCAGGCCATCGCTGTCGATGTGGGCGATCACGGTCGGAACCCCGAGTGCGGGGCCGAGGTCGAACGTGGCGATGTGAACCGCCACGCCGCCCTTCACACCGAACAGCGCGATCCACTTGATGTGATGCTCGACGGTGTTGGGATGAGCGACATCTTTGCCGACAGTGACCTTCACCGCGATCTTGCCGCTGTGCTCGCGAGTGACGAGTTCGATGACGGGTACGTGTTTCTCTCTGCCTTCCTGGTCCGTGCCTTTGATCAGTTCACCGAGCTTCATCGGGTCTCCTTTTGCTTCCCCTGATGGGGTTCCCTGTCGCTGCTGTGTCTCATCCTTCTACGCGGAGCGCTGCCAGCCGCTCTTTCAACGCGTCAACAGCGGTGGCTTCCAGTTCGGCGAGCGGCTGGTTGCCGACCCGCTCGCGAAACGACGCGGCGAACGTCCTTTGTGAAGGGCGTTCGTACAGCACGCCGACCACCAGCTCCTCCGGCCCGCGGAGCGCCTCTGCGATCGCGCGATGGCGGTCGCCGGGTTCGTGGTCCGCGCCCAACGGGACGATGCGTTCGCGATACCAGTCGATCGAGTGGTTGCTCCACGTGATGCACGGCTGCACCACCTCGACGAGGGACAGCCCGCGATGGGTGATCGCCCTTCGCAGGATGCCCGCCAGCTCATCGCGGTCGCCGGTGAACCCGCGAGCGACGAACGTGCACCCGTGGACGATCGCGGTAGCGAGCATCCTCACTGGATCGGACTCGACCCCGCCGAACTGCAGCCGCGTGCGCTCCCCGCGGGGTGTCGTCGGCGACGCTTGCCCCTTGGTGAGGGCGTAGATCTGGTTGTTGTGCACGACCACCGTGATGTCGGGGTTCCGGCGAAAGGCGTGGAGTAGGTGGTTGCCACCCTCTCCATAGAGATCGCCGTCGCCGGAGGTGACGATCGTGCGCACGCCCGGGTGGGCGACGTGGATCCCGATCGCCGCCGGAACCGCCCGCCCGTGAAGGCCGTTGAACACGTTGGCGCGCAGGTAGTGCGGCAGTTTCGCCGCCTGGCCGATCCCCGAGACAAGACAGACCTCGTGAGGCGCGACACCGAGGGACGTGAGGGCCTGTTCGAGCGCTGCCAAGATGGCGTGGTTGGGGCATCCGGGGCACCACTGGTTCTCTACGTCGCTTCGGAAGACCCGGGGATCGCTCATTCCAGCTCCTTGAGAATCGTGTGCGCATCAACGGGCAGGCCGTCGACGCGGCTGATCGTTCCGTCGAGGACGTGTCCTCTAGCCGCGGCGAGAAGCTGCGCCAGCTGACCTGTCGCGTTGCCTTCGACTGTAACGTAGCGCGGTCCGGGCGGCAGCTCGAACTCCGGAAGCGGCCACAACTCGGTGAAGTGAAGCGAGCCCACCCGCCGACCTTCGTCGCGAAGCCGCGCGACTGCCTCGTCGATCGCGCCTCGGGTGGATCCCCAGCCGACGAGGACCAGCTCAGCGTCGGCGATGCCCTGGGCGAACGGCTGCGCCATCTCACGGCGGAGACGGCGGGTCTTCTCCAAGCGCTTGGCCACCATCTTCGGACGGACCGCATCCAGGTCTTCTGTGATGTGTCCCTCCTCCGTGTGCTCGTCGCTGTCCAACACCACCGGATGACGGCTCTGGCCAATGTAGAGGCGGGGGGACACCCCGCTCTCGGTGTGTCGATACCTTGCGTAGGTGTTGATCGCGTCCGGGTCCGCGAAGCGGACGCCGGGGATCGTCTCTGGCAGTGCGAGTCGATCGAGCGAGAAGCGGCTGTCCGCAAGGAACTGATCGGTGAGGAGGATCACCGGTATCTGATAGCGGTCGGCAAGGTCGAACGCGCGAACCGTTGCATCGATCGCGCTTTGGGGATCGCTTGGGGCGAGCACCGCGCGCGGGAACTCGCCGTGACCCGCGCGGAGCACAAACAGCAGGTCCTCCTGTGCGGTGCGGGTTGGAAGTCCCGTTGCCGGGCCCGGCCGCTGTGCGACGACGACCACGACAGGGGTTTCGATCATCCCCGCCAGGCTGATGCCCTCGGCCATCAGGGCGAAACCGCCTCCGGAAGTCGCCGTCATTGCGCGGGCACCGGCGGCGCTCGCCCCGAGCGCCATATTGATCGCCGCGATCTCATCCTCGGCCTGTTCGGCGAAGACGTTCCACTCGGGGTGACGCGCGAACGCGGTGATGATCCCCGTGGACGGAGACATCGGGTAGGCTGCGATGAAGCGGCATCCGGCGGCGGCAGCGGCAATCGGGATGACCTCGTGCGCTGAGGCGAAGGCGTAGCGGTTCGCGCGGGCGGGCAGGTCCACTGCCGGACGGTCGGCAGACTGCTCGAGCGCCACACTGTAGCCCGCTTTTGCCGAGACAGTGTTGGCATCGATCGTCTCGGCACCGCGGCCGGCGAACGTATGGCGCAGGATAGCCTCCAGATTGGCGAACGGCAGGCCGACGATGCCGCAGAGAGCGCCGGCCGCGACAGCGTTGGCGTAGATCCTTGCCCCACCGTGCTCCATCGCCAGATCGTGGAACGGCACGTTGACGACCCGCGCGCCGTCGCCGGCGATGGGTTCCTCGGCGATCACCACCCCGCCGCGTCGCAGGTGCCGTCGGAAGTGGGAGTGCGCCTGGGGATTGACAGCGAGCAACACATCGGCGGCCGAGATCGGCGCGTTTTGCGGCGCGTCGGTGACGCGAAGGCGAACGCACGAATTGCCGCCACGGATCCGTGACTCAAACTCCGAGGTTGCGAACACCGGATAGCCCTGGCGAAGGAAGCAGCGGGCGACGATGTCGCCGATGGTCTGGATCCCTTCACCGGCGGCGCCGGCGATAACAAGCGCGCACCTCTCCATGGTGAGTCACTCCAGTTCCCGGTGACGCTCTGCGATGTCGGCGGCGAGCCGATCGAGTTGTGCCATGGTCTCTTCCGTCGGCAAGCCGCGGGCGAAGACCGCGTCATGCCACTCCACCTTCAGGTTTCCGCACAGGCTCTGGATCTGGTCGCTTGCCCTTCCCGCCCATCCGTAGGATCCGATGACCGCTGCGTGGCGAAGCTTCGGACGCAGCGCCGCGGTCAGCATCGCCGCGTGGGCGACGTTCGGATGGGCACCCGCAAGAACCGTTGGTGTGGCGAACACAACGGTTGCCGCGTCCACCAGCGCCGCAGCGTAGGCTCCCAGATCAGGGCTTGCCATGTCGAAGGCGGCGACACCGACGTCGCGCTCGACGAGTGCCGCGATGAGGTGATCCACCATGAGCGCGGTGCTCCCGTGCATCGACGTGTGTGGAAGACACACGCGGTTGCCCGGCGGGTCGAGGACCCATCGGCGGTAGGCGTCGACAATCGTTGACGGCCGATCGTGGATCGGACCATGGCTCGGAGCGATCATCTCCACATCGTAGCTCTGCAAGCGCTCGAGATGTCCTTTGATCGATGTGGCGAACGGCATCATGATCTCGGCGTAGTAGCGCTTCGCCGCCGCGTACAGGCGCTCCTCGCTCGAGGAGCAAAGCGATGAGGTGGCGAGGTGGGAGCCGAACAGGTCGCAGGTGAGAAGCGTTCGGTCTTCCCGCAGGTAGGTGAGCATCGTCTCCGGCCAGTGGACCCACGGGGCGTGGAGGAACTCCAGCGTGCGATCCCCGAGCGACAGCGTCTCACCGTCCTCCACAGGCTCGATGCGCTGCTCGTCGACGCCCAGATGCTCGACGAGCATCGAGTGTGCTTTGGGGCTGCACAGGATCCGCGCGTCCGGATACCGCTCGGCCACCGCGGGAAGTGAGCCGGAGTGGTCCTGTTCCACGTGTTGGATCACGACCACGTCGGGATCGGGTCCCTCCGCCAGCTGGCGCAGCAGCTGTGCTGTCCGTGTTGGGTCGCACGTGTCGATGAGCGCCGTTCCGGCGCTTCCGACAACGAGGTACGCGTTGTAGCTCGTTCCGTCGGGGAGCGGTATGAGTTCGTCGAACAGGCGGCGATCCCAATCGATGGCGCCGAGCCACCACATGCCCGGCCGAATCGTTCGTCGGTTCACTGCACGGCTCCTTGTCTCCTCAGCTTCCGGGGTTACGTTGCCTGGGCTTCGAACAGCTCCACCCCTGCGCCACAGAGAGGACACACCCACCCTTCGGGCAGATCCTCGAACGAGGTTCCGGGCTTGACGCCGGCGTCGGGGTCTCCCGTCTGTGGATCGTAGACGTAGCCGCAAACCGTGCATACCCATTTGGTCATCTAGAGGTCCTTTCGTTTGAGCAGGCTGTTTCGATACTCGTTGTAGGTGAATGGCGTGCCGCCGTCGCGCGTTCCGGCGCGCTCGACCCGCCCGACGAACAAAGAATGGGTTTCGAGGTCCAATGTCATCTTTGCATCGACCTCGCACTCAAAGACGGCCACGGCGGTCGGAAGGAACGGCAGGCCGCTTCTGCCGAGTGCATGATCAATGCCCTCGAACTTGTCCATGTCCCTTCCGGAATGAAAGCCGAACCGCCGGATCAGCTCCGCGCGCGCTGGATCTTCTCGATCGATGACGCTTACGGTAAACCGCCCGCTCCCCGCGATCATCTCGTGCGTCAGCGATCTCTTGCCGACGCCGATCACCACCCGCGGTGGCGCGTTGGTTACCTGCATCAGCGCGTCGAGGCACTGGCCGTTCGTTCGCTCGCTCGACCGCGACGTCAGGATGTACAGGCCGTGCGTGACGCGAAACAGGGCCTGGTTCAACGCGGCGTCGTCGGTGACGAAGGCGAACCCTGTGGCGCTATCCATCTATGCTTCGCCCTCTCCGCCATCGGGCGGGGTGTACACCCGCTGACTGAGCTCGCGATCCACCATCACCAGGGCCGGGCCGTCGCCGCCGATACGTTGCAGAAGGTCGACGATGCGGGAAGCACTCGCCTCCTCCTCGACCTGTTCGGTGACGAACCATTGCAGCGCGATCGAGGCCGCCCTGTCGTTCTCCTCCGCCGCGATCTTCGCGAGGGCGTCAATCCTTTCGGTGATGAACTGCTCGTGGGCGTAGGCCGCCTTGAATGCATCGAGCGGCGAGGCCCACTCCGCCTGCGGTGCTGCGAGCGGCTGTAGTGTCACCCGTCCGCCGCGTTCTACCAGATGGTCGAACAGCTTCTTCGCGTGGCTCATCTCCTCCTGGGTCTGCACGGTCATCCAGTGGGCCATTCCCTCGAGGCCGACCGACTCGAAGTACCCGACCATTGACAGGTACAGGTACGCCGACTCGAGTTCCTCCTTGATCTGATCGTTGATCGCGTCCTGGACTCTCTGGCTGATCATCCCCGCCCTCCGTCCTGTCTCCACTCGATCGGCCGCTGCCTCACTCGGGGTGTTGCGTACGGCTACCAGTTCTCGGCAAGAACCTCGAAATGCGCCTGCGGGTGGGCACATGCGGGGCAAAGGTCGGGCGCCTCCGTGCCCTCGTGGAGGTAGCCGCAGTTGCGGCAGCGCCACACCACCGGCTCCGGCTTGCGGAACACAGCGCCGGACTCGACGTTTGCCAGGAGATCCTTGTAGCGCTTCTCGTGTTGCTTTTCTGCCACGCAGACGGCATCGAACACCGCCGCGATCTCGGCGAACCCCTCCTCGCGGGCAACGGCGGCGAAGCTCGGGTAGAGCGAGGTCCACTCCTCGTGTTCGCCGGCGGCGGCGGCGCGAAGGTTGTCTGCGGTGGTGCTAATGACCCCCGCGGGGAACGTCGCGGTGATCTCCGTCATGCCGCCCTCGAGGAACTTGAAGAAGCGCTTGGCATGCTCCTTCTCCTGGTTCGCTGTCTCCTCGAAGACCTCCTGGATCTGGACGAATCCATCCTTTTTCGCCTGGCTGGCGAAGTATGTGTACCGGTTTCGCGCCTGCGACTCCCCGGCGAACGCCGCCAGCAAGTTCTTCTCCGTTCGAGTTCCACTCAGCTTCATGGGTTGATCTCCTCCTTCGGTCTTACGATTCTACAGTTGACAGCCGCTGCACCAATACGTGGAGCGGCCGGATTGGATGTCGCGGACAACAGGCGCTCCGCATCGCGGGCACGCGGCACCCTCGCGGCCGTAGACCGCGAGCCTCTCACCGAAGCTGCCGCTCTCGCCTGCGGCGTCTCGGTAGTCGGACACACTCACCCCGAAGCTCGTCCCCATATGGAGAAGAGCCTCCTGCAGCACCTCCACGATCCCGCGGTGAAGGGCGCTGAGTCGCTCCGGGCCGAGACGATCGGCCCGGCGATGAGGGGAGATGCGGGCTCGCCACAGCGCCTCGGCGGCGTAGATGTTGCCAAGGCCTGCGATGCGCCGTTGGTCGAGCAGTGCCGGCTTGATCGGGCGGCGCGTGGTGGCGAGCGCAGCGCGCAGCGCCTCGGGACCGAACCGATCGCTCATCGGATCGATGCCCAACCGCTGCGAGAACCCCGAAGGCAGGAGCTCGACCGTTCCTAGTCGTCGCGGGTTGACGAACGAGATGGTGCCGCGGTCGAGTACCAGGCGTAGCCGAACGTAAGGCAGGTCCTCGTCTCTGCAGGAGACCACGAGCCGTCCGGACATGCGCAGGTGGACGACCATCGTGCGGCCTCCCGAGAGGTCAAGGATGATGAACTTGCCGCGGCGATAGATCCTCTCGATGCGCCGGCCGGCCAGAGCGGCAACGTCCAGCGTGAGACGAGGATCGCTGCGCTCGACATCGATGATCGACGAACCCACGAGGTGCCTTAGGCCACAGACGATCGTCTCAACCTCGGGGAGCTCAGGCACGATCCGTCTCCAGATCGCTGCGGCAGCTCGCGCACAGCCCGAAGAGGTATGTGGAGACCGCCTCGACCAAGTGTCCGTCGACGATCTCCCCCGCGCCGACCGAGGGGGCGAGGGCGACGTCGTAGAGGCTACGGCACGCGCGACACCGGAAGTGGGCGTGGGGCATTCGACAGAAGTCGTAGCGAGCGGCCTCCTTGTCGATCGAGAGTTCGTGGACGAGACCCGCGTCCACCAACGCGTGAAGGGTGTTGTACACCGTTGCCCGCGAGATCGATGGATGCTTCGCCGACACCTCGCGGAACACCATATCAGCGGTAGGATGTGCGTCGCTGCCCCGCAGCACATCGATGATCGCAATCCGCTGCATGGTCGGCACCATGCCGCAGTCTCGAAGCTGTCTCGAAGAATCCTCAGTAGCCATTGATACGAAGTCTAAATTGAGACAGGACACATGTCAACCCTGGCTGCGCGATGAACGAACGCCTCGTGCGGTTGGCTTCGTTGCCCCGATGAAACGCTTCCCGCCGGGGGGGGCACACCGCCTCAGCGGATCGCTCGGGAAACGCGCTCGCCAAGCGCTTCGCGGACCGCGGCAGGAGCGCGGAAGCTCCCGAACACGGAGATCGCGTCGATGGTTTCGCGGGCCAGCTGTGGATCGACATCCGAGGCGATCGACAGTGATCCCATGACGCGCAGAACCAGTTTCTTGCCTTCGCCCCGCAGCTTCTCCAGCTCCGCGCGCGACAGATGCTGTGCGCCGACAGTGAACGACCATCTGTGGCGAACGCGCTCGATGACCGGCTCGTGACGATCCAGGGTGTTGCGAATCGCCGTGCGGATCAGATCGGTGCGGTTGGAGTACAGCCCTTGGTCGACGAGCACGTCGATGCGCCCAAGATCCACCGGTCCGAGGTTGATGGTGATCTTCTCGGTCTCTGTCATTTGGCCTCCAGTCTTCGAGCGATGTGACCACCGTCCGTAGGGATTCTAGCCGGGCCGCCGCGGATGCGGCAGCCCGGCTCGCCTGATGGTGCCGGCGGGCAGCGGGTGCCGCGGTGCCGATACGGAAGCGGGCCCGACCGGTGGAGAGGCTTGCGGTAGCCGCTCCTCTCGAGAAGGCGGCGGGACGTATGGCGCACGATGTCGGTGAAGAGCAGCTGGGAGTGCATCGTTGTCACCTCCGTAAGACATCCATGTGGATGGTCATGGGAGTATACAGCCATCTTCGCGGCGTGTCAACATCTATATGGATGGTATAAGGAATCCGTCATCCTGGTGACGGTCGGACATCGCTGGAGGCGGACGGAGCGACCCCGCGGGTGGCGCACCCACGGGGCCGGCCGTGTTTGAAGGACGCGAGGCTACAGGGCGTCCGGAGGTAGATGAAGGGCAAACCGGCACCAGCGATCACCGGCAAGAACGGATTCGAGGACCTCGGCGTGCAGGGGCTTCCCGAAGATGACCTCGTAGGGCTTCTTGTGGAACGCAGCGCTGCAGTTGCAGAAGCGAGAGGATATCTTGCTCGGTCCGTCCCGCAGGGAGCTTTTCACCCACGGGCAGTGGCAGTAGTGGTAGGCCCGAGCCGCTTTGTCGGTTGTCTGCAGGTAGGCGATCGCTTCGTGCGGGATCTTTGCCTCGTAGACGATGCTTCCCTTGCGGACGCCGGAGGCGATCTCCGGATGGTTGCGCACGTAGTCGATGACCGTGTCGTCGATCGGCTGGTTGAAGTAGAGGGTTCCCTCCTCGCGATGGCGTTCCAGTTCAGCGAGGAACGCCTCGGCCTTCTGCGCGAGGTAGGCGTCGATGCCGCCCGCCTCCTCGTAGCGCTCCTTGGCGCTCGCATACCAACCGTCCTCCAAGTGTCGCAGGCCGCTTCCAAGGACGCGATCGCATGTGGCAGGGTCGATGGTCGACTCGAGCCGGCGAACCACCGTTTCGGTGAGCCGTGGCTTGTCGCGGTTCGGCGTCCCCAGAGGAGGAAGGGCGATGCCGTCGAACACCTTGTCTCGCACTGCCTCGCCGACCTCTCGTCCGAGCTTCTTATGGAGGGTCTCGAGGGCCTCGGCGCCGTCGATGAGTTCGAGTGTCGCTATGTACAGATCGTCGTTCCCGATGAACTTCCCGTAGCGTAGCAGCGCGATGTAGTTGTCCCAGGTGTTCGTCGATGTGGCGATCATCTGCCGCGAGAACGCCTCGACATCACCGCGCGTTGCCGTCTCCAGCGACCGCGTACTCCCTTGGTGCAGGAGGGCCTCAAACCCGCGAACGATCTCCAGGGAGGCGTCGACCTGCGATGCCGAGGCCGATCGCTCCTCCAGATAGGCGACGAACCCTTCTCGATCCATTCGGTGGACGCTCCTTTGGGCCGCGAGGGAGGCCGGCCGTTGCTGTTCCGACAGCCTCCTTGGCGACCGTCTCCATGGCGTCACGGCCCGTTGCCCTCCGTCTGCGGCGTTGACAGCGGCGCACGTGGTGACGTACCCTACGCGCCCGTTGTTCCATCGGCCCGTGGCTATTGAGGCGGTTGTCTGGGGCCATCGGGGCCTTCTCTTGGACCTCTCGAGCTTGACGGCGCCCCGCCGACTGACGTGTGATGGGGAACGACGCGCGAAGCCAAGGAGCGATGATGACGAGACCGACGCCCATCGAACGGATCCGCAACGTGGGGGTGATGGCCCACATCGACGCCGGTAAGACCACGGTGACAGAGCGCATCCTGTTTTTCACCGGCAAGCGGCACAAGCTCGGCGAGGTCCATGACGGTGAAGCGAAGATGGACTGGATGGTGCAGGAGCGCGAGCGTGGGATCACGATTACCTCGGCGGCGACAACAACCTACTGGAGGGATCATCGCATCAACCTGATCGACACCCCCGGGCATGTGGACTTCACTGCCGAGGTCGAGCGATCGCTCCGCGTGCTGGATGGTACGATCGCGCTGTTCTGCGCGGTGGGCGGCGTGCAGCCCCAGGCGGAGACGGTGTGGCGACAGGCGGAGAAGCACAACGTGCCGCGGATCGCGTTTGTCAACAAGATGGATCGCGCCGGCGCGGACTTCGAGCGTGTGGTCGACGAGGTGCGCAACGAGCTGGGAGCCAACGCCGTTCCCGTTGTCATCCCGATGGGGGCGGAGGACGCGTTCCGTGGGCTGATCGATCTGGTCGAGATGAAGGCGATCTACTACGACGATCGTCCGGGTGGCCCGGAGATTCGCGAGGAGGCTATCCCCGAGGAGCTTCTTCCCGTTGCGCGTGAGGCCGAAGCGCGGATGATCGAGCGGATCAGCGAAGAGGACGATCTCCTGATGGAGCAGTTCATCAACGGCCGCGTGCCCGAAAGGTCCGATGTGGTGCGCGCGATCCGCGAGGCGACGATCGATGGCCGCTTCATCCCTGTCCTCTGCGGAGCCGCGTTCCGCAACAAGGGAGTCAGGCGACTCCTCGACGCCGTCGTCGACTACCTCCCGGCGCCCTCGGACCTGCCGCCGGTGGTGAGCGCGACGCTGGAAGAGAACCAGGAGATCATCCGCCGTCCCCGGGACGACGCGCCGCTCGCGGCGTTGGCGTTCAAGGTCCAGGCCGACAAACACATGGGGAAGCTCACCTACCTTCGCGTGTACTCCGGCGTCCTCAAGGTGGGCGACCGCGTGCAGAACTCAACGCGCAACGTGTCCCAACGGGTTGGGAGGCTGTTCGAAATGCACGCCAACGATCGCGAGGCGATCGAGGCGCTCTCCGCCGGCCATGTCGGGGCAGCCGTTGGCCTTGCGGACACGAGGACAGGGGACACCATCTGCAGCAGTGCTCATCCCATAGCGCTGGCGTCGATTGAGTTTCCCGCTCCGGTGGTCGATCTTGCGGTGAAGGCGGAGTCCACCGAAGACCGAACCAAGCTGGCTACGGCGCTGCATCGTCTTGCGGACGAGGACCCGACGTTTGTCGTCCGCAGCGATCAGGAGACCGGCGAGGTGATCATCTCCGGCATGGGCGAACTCCACTTGGAGATTATCGTCGACCGGCTGCAGCGCGAGTTCGGCGTAGCCGTTGACTCGGGCCGGCCGCAGGTGGCGTACCGCGAGACGATTGTCGCCGCCGTCGACCACGAACATCGGCTTGTCAAGCAGACCGGCGGACGCGGTCAGTTCGCTCACATCGTGTTTCGTATCGAACCAAGCGGTCCGGGCGAAGGCTTCCAGTTCGAGGATCGCATCACCGGTGGCGCGATCGCGCGGGAGTACCTCGCTGCGATTGAGCGCGGGATCGTGGACGCGATGCTGAAAGGGCCCTACGCAGGGTTCCCCATGGTGGACGTTCGCGTCGTTGTGTACGACGGGTCGATGCACGAGGTCGACTCGTCGGAGCAGGCGTTTCGATCCTGCGGCCGAGCGGGGTTTCTCGAGGCGTGCCACCACGCCGGCCTGCAGCTGCTCGAACCGGTGATGAACGTCGAGGCCACCGCGCCCGGATCTCATACCGGGGCGATCACTTCAAGCCTTGGGGCCAAGCGGGGGCGGATTGTCGAGATGCAGACCCGAGGAGATCTCGCGGTTGTTGGCGCGCTCGTTCCGCTCTCCGAGATGTTCGGCTACGCGTCCGAACTGAGGAGCCTGACCAGCGGGAGAGGTTCGTTCACGATGCAGTTCGAGCACTACGAAGCGGTACCGTTCTCCATCGCCGAGAAGATCGTGGACGAGCGCCGCGCCGCGCAGGCGTAGCGCCCCGACGTTCTTCGGAGGCGTTTCTGCGGGCTCTGGGCGCGGCCGATCACTTCCCGTGATCGCGGCCGTTGGGCCTGACGCAAGTGAGCTTCGTCTGTGGGTGGCTGAGGAAGCGACACCCTTCCCGGGTGATCGCGACGTTCTCCTCCAGGCTCACGGCGCCGTGATGCTCGGTGGGTACACCGAGTTCGAGGGTGAACACATTGCCTTGCTCGAGGGGGCGCTGCGGTGCCGTTCCGTACCGCTCCCAGGCCGGTCCGATCAGGGCGCCGCCGTCGTGTGCCTGTTGCCCGACCTGGTGTCCGAGCGCGTGCTGGAACTCGGGATACCCGGCCTGCTTCACGAACGCTCGAGCGACGCCGTCGATCTCGACGCCCCGCACGCCGGGCCGAAGCGCCGCCGCGGCGTGCGAGATCGCGTCGTGGACTGTGTGAAACGCGCGATCGACCTCCTCGGGGATCTCCTGTTCGTGGCCGAAGAAGAACATCCGCTGGAGATCAGAGCAATACCCATGGAACCGCACGCCGAAGTCCAGGTGGAGCAGTTCTCCGGCCTTTGTCCGCCTTGTGGTCGGCCCTCCGTGGCCGAACGGCTTGTCCGGTCCGGCGTCGACGGCCGGGTCCGACGCTGCGTGCCACGCAGCGGTCACGCCCCGCTCGGCCATCAACTCGTGCACGATTCGGTGGATGTCCTGTTCCGTCTGCCCTACGGCGAGCCACTGTTGCAGCGCAGTGAAGACTCGCTCGGTGATCCGCACCGCCTCCTCGATCCACGTCATCTCAACGGGGCTCTTGCGTCCGCGCAGCCGTGCCAGGATCTCCTCCGCACTTACCAGCCGATCGGCGAACGGCGAGCCTTCGAGACAGGACACGAGCAGCGACTTCATCCCCGCGGTCAGCCCGTCGGCGGCGACATCGTTTCGGCTTCGTTGACGGCGATCGTCCCCGGGGCGATCCGGGCGAGCTCACTACGTAGAGCCGAGCTCGCTCCCTCGGTGTAGGGAACGATCCGGTGGAACCGCCGCGGCGGGATTGCGGCGCGGTCGTGGGCTCCTACGACGGCAATCCGCTCGCCTGTGCGCGTGTACAGGAGAGCCGACGGCCAGACAAGATCCGCTTCAAGGAGCAGCGACAGCGCCGGGTCGGCCATCTGCGAAGTCTCCGGCACCCACAGAAGCCAGCAATCGATGTCGACCTCATCGAGGATCCCGGCAACGGTTGCGAGCTTCTCGTCGATCAACGATGCATCCTCAAGGTCGATCCTGGTCATGGTCGATCGAGTGTAGGGAAGGTGGGACCAGGGGACCAGGTGTGTCTAGCGGCGCTGCCCTCGGTGCAGGGTGCGCCCGAGCGGCGGCACCGCGATGTCGATGGCGCTTTCGGGACAAAGCTCCTGGCAGCAGTAGCATCGGATGCAGCGCTCATAGTCGTGGACCGGCGGTTGGGCACCTCGCTCTCCGTGAAACGTTACCGCCTTGGGATCAACAGGACACACATCGACGCAGCTGCCGCACCGGGTACAGCGCGACGCGTTGATCACCGGCCGGGGCACCACCAGGCGGCGGGCGACGCGGCTCCATCGACCGGGACCGCCTGTCGTCGACCGCGGGCTGCGATTGACGTCGAAGTCAGGCGCTACCAACGGGTCCAACGCGTCGCCAACGAGGTCGATGTCCTTGGCTTGGCCGAGCCCCATCGCGTGTCCGTGCACGATCGTTGGAACACGCATCGGATCCAGGGCGATCAGGCGACAGATCGTCGCGTCGAGCGCCACCGGGTCGGTGGAGAGAAGCAACACCCCCATTGGGCGCGGGCGGCCGCCCTGTGGGCCGTTTCCCTCCATGGCGACGATGCCGTCGCACACGAACAGACGCGGTCGCAGGCAGCGATTCAGATCAACGAGCATCCGGGAGAACAGATCTGCGTTGGGAAGGCGCGCGTGGAACTCCGCCTTGAGTGGTCCCGGGATACACCCGAACTGATTCTTCACCGCCGCGGTGATGCGTGTGAGGCCATGGGTCTTCATCTTGGGAAGCGACACGATGCCGTCTGTGGAGAGAACCCCGTGGGCGATGGTGAACCGCTTGATCAGCTCCCCCTCGGGAAACGGCACGTCTTCACCGGAGGAGAACTGTCCCAACGGGATGCCGAGCTCCGTCGCTCGATCGGCGATTCCGGCGCGGCGGGCGGCAGCAGCTGGCGTGCCGAAACCCGGGGAGTCTCCGTAGGAGAGAGAACATCCGTGGTCCCCAAAGACACCGGCGACAGCGGCGAACACGCTGGGGTGAGTGGTCACGGCACGCTCTGAGGGCCGTCCTACGAGGAGGTTCGGCTTGAGGAGGATCCGCTCGTTGGGGCGGGCGAACCGCTCCACCCCGCCGAGGAGCTCCACACCGTGTTCGACGGCGTGGCGTACAGGGCCAGGCGCGTAATCCGTGCAACGCACGACCGCGACGACCGCTCGATGCTCCTTCTCGCTCATCTCGCCTCCTTGACGCACCGTGGCCCGCGATCCGCGGACGACGCATTCACTGCAGCCCGGTCGAGGTTCTCTCACAGGTAGAGCATCACGGCAACATAGTGGCAGGCAGCGCCCCCAAGGACGAACAGGTGCCACACCATGTGGGAATAGCGCAACCGCCTCCAGGCATAGAACACGATCCCCAGGGAGTAGCAAACACCTCCGCCGAGGAGCCATCCGATCGTTGCAAGGGGGAACGCGCCGTACAGCTTCCAGATAAGGAACACGCCGGCCCAGCCGATCACCGCGTACCCTGCGGTGGAAGCGATCCCGAATCGCCCGATCAGCAGAGACTTGAGGGTGATCCCCGCGGAGGCGACCGCCCAGATCACCCCGAGGACGATCCATCCCGTGGGCTTGTCCACCGCGAGGACGCAGAATGGTGTGTAGGTCCCGGCGATGACAAGGTAGATCGCGGCATGATCGAGGATGCGGAACACGCGCTTCGCTCGTGGGGGGCGCAGCGCGTGGTAGAGAGTCGAGGCGATGTGGAGCAGCACCAAGGTTGTCCCGTAGACGGAGAACGCGGCGATGCGTCCTGCGCCGCCGCGAACAACGCCAAGCACCACCAAGGAAATCAATCCGGCCAACGACAGCAGCGTTCCCACACCGTGGGTGACGCTGTTGGCGATCTCCTCGCCGATGGTGTAAAGCTCCTCATCGCTCGATCCCCGACGGGGGTGGCTGCGCATACCTCGCTCGGACACTCGGCACTCCCTTCCCGATAGAGCTGCCCCAGTGTACGGGCGAGCGTTCACGATCCCCAGCTCACGACGACGGGGCGCCGCTGCGCGGGATCCCGCCCGCAGGCGACCGCCGGGTACAATTCGCACGCGATGCCAAGGCGCGATGGTGGAAGCAGCGCTTCGAGATCCCCAGGGGCGTTTCTCCTTGCCGAGCGGCTGTCGCTCTCCTACGGCGTGGACGGAGGGCGGCTGTCGGTCCTCGACGAGGTGTCGATCTGTGTGGAGAGGGGCGAGTGGCTGACGGTGGTGGGACCCTCTGGCTGCGGGAAGACGACGCTGCTTCGCGTCCTCGCCGGGCTGGCGACGCCCGACACCGGGCACGTGGTGTTTGACGGAGTGGAGGGGACGCTCGGGCGCGTGGCGTACCTTCCGCAAAGCGACACGCTGCTTCCTTGGAGGACGGCGCTCGGAAACGCGATCCTTGCCGCGGAGATTGCTGGGGGGCGTCGGGACGATGCCCGCGACGAAGCCCGCCGGCTCTTCGCTGCGTTCGGCCTCGCCGGCTTCGAGGATCGCCATCCGGCGCAGCTCTCGGGGGGGATGCGGCAGCGACTGGCGATCGTGCGCACGTTTCTCACGCATTGCGATCTGCTGTTGCTCGACGAGCCGTTGGGGGCGTTGGATCCGCTCACGAGAGCGACGCTGCAGGCGTGGCTGCTCGAGGTGTGGGGAGCGATGCGCAAGACCGTTGTCCTGGTGACCCACGACGTTGAGGAGGCCGTCTTCCTGTCGGACAGGGTGTCCGTTCTCTCCGCCCGGCCGGCGCGGGTGCGTCGAACCGACACCCTCTCTATCGAACGCCCCCGCACGCGCACCGCGGTACCGTTCGTTGCTGCTCGCGGCGCGCTGCTCGATGTGTTGCTCGCGGGGGACGGGGAATGGCGATGAGGATGCGGGCGGCGCTCGCCCCCGTGTGTCTGCTTGTGCTTCTTGCTGGCGCGTGGGAAGGGGCGGTGCGGCTGTACGGGGTCCCGCCGTATATTCTGCCCAAGCCGAGCCGGATCCTTGCCGTCTTCTTCCTGCGGTTTCCGATGATCGGTCACCACGCGGCAATCACCCTGATCGAGATCGTCCTTGGCGTCGCAGTGGCGGCGGTGGTGGGATTCGGTCTTGCGGTGTTGATCTACCACTCGCGTCTTGTGGAACGGGCGCTGCATCCGTTGATCGTCGCCTCGCAGATGGTGCCGGTGTTCGCCGTTGCGCCGCTTCTTGTCTTCTGGTTCGGCTACGGCGTCTGGCCCAAGGCGGTTGTGGCTGCGCTGATCGGGTTTTTCCCGATGGTCGTCAACACCGTCGACGGGTTGGGGGCGGCGAGTGGCGAGTCGGTGGACCTGTTCCGCTCCCTTGGAGCGAGCAGGGTGCAGATCCTCGTCAAGCTGCGGTTCCCGGCGGCGCTCCCGCTCGTTCTGTCGGGGGTCAAGGTAGGCACGACACTGGCGGTCGTTGGCGCCACCATCGGCGAGTGGATCGGGGCCGAGCGTGGTCTCGGCTACCTGATGGTGCAATCAAACGCGAGGCTGCAGATGGATGTGGTGTTCGCCGCGATTCTTGCACTTACGCTTCTTGGGTTGTGTCTGTTTGGGGCGCTCCGCACAATCGAGCGGCGTCTCCTCCGCTGGCGTCAAGCCGGCCAGAGCCATAGGACCGCTGCGGTGAACCGATGAACGCGATCGAACGTGTTTGCGTGTCTTTGCTGCTTGTCGGTGTGCTCGCCCTGTCGGCTGTCGCCTCCGAGCCGTTGCGCGTGAGCCTCGACTTCTTCCCCAACCCGAACCACGTTCCGTTGGCTCTCGCCGCCACGAGTGGCCTGTTCTCGCGGGGCGGAATCGATGTCGATCTGGTTGTCCCCGCCAACCCCAGCGACCCGGTGAAGCTGGCGGCCGTGGGGAGCGTCGATGTTGCGATCACGCCGCAGATCAACTACCTGATCGCGCGTTCCGAGGGGCTTCCGCTTGTTGCCGTGGGGGCCCTCGTCGACCGCCCGCTGGGCGGCTTGCTGACCCTCGCGACAACGCCGATCGTGGGGGTGGAGGATCTGGCCGGGCGGCGCATCGGCTACTCCCTTGCCCCCCTCGAGCCGGCGCTCTGGCGGACGATGCTCGCCTGTGCCGGTGTCGAAGCCGCGGACGTGCGGCTTGTCAACGTGGGGTTCAACACCATGGTCTCGTTGCTCACCGGCGCCGTGGACGCCATCGGGGCGTTCCGCAACTACGAGCCGATCCAGCTGGAGCTCCTCGGCCATGCCGGGCGCTTCTTCGCCCAGGAGGAGCACTGCATCCCGTATACCTACGACCTTCTCTTCGTGGCGCGGCCCGAGCTGCTTAGCGACCGACCGGAGGCGGTGCGCGCGTTTCTCGCGGCCGTGGCCGAGGCGGTCGATCTTACCCGCGGCGACCCCACGGCGGCGTTCGCTGCGTTCCTTCGCGTCTGGCCGGATCTCGACGACGAGCTGTCCCGCCGCACGTTCGAGGCGACGCTGCCGCTCTACGCTGAGGGACTGCGCCACGACGACCCGTTGGTGTGGGGCGAGATCCAGTCGTACCTTCTCTCCGTTGACCTTGTGTCTTCGGAGGTTCCCGTGGACGAGTTGTACACCGCGGAGCTTCTTCCCGGGAAGTGACGCCACCGCAGGCGCTGTACGGGCGAGTGGAGGCGCGCCGCAGTCGTGTCGGAGCAGCTCTCCGGCCGTCTGGGATCTCGCGGAGCCGCGGGAACAGACGAACAGCACGCGGGTTCGGGCGGTGGATAGTCCCGGGGTTTTCTTGGGCGATGGTGCCCATCGCCGGAGAGCAAGCAGCCGGGTCGCCGCGCGCAGCCAGCGCGCGCGAGCCGCCGCAACACCACTAGAGACCGGATTGCACCATGGTCACTATAGCTCTATGCTTGTCGCTCCATCATGTGGACGCTGATCGGGGGCATTTTCATGGGCTGGTCACTGGGGGCGAACGACGCCGCCAATCTGTTCGGCCCGGCGGTGACGAGCCGCACGCTGCGGTTCTGGACGGCGGCGGGGCTTGCTTCGGTGTTTGTCGTCATCGGAGCCGTCTTCCTTGGAAGCCGGGGCTTCTCGACCTACGAAGCGATCGGCGAACTCACCCGGTTGGCCGGCTTCGTTGTCACGATGGCCGCAGCGCTCACGGTGTCGGGGATGACCTTCCTTGGCCTTCCGGTGTCAACGACCCAGGCGGTTGTCGGCGGGATCATCGGCGCGACGCTTGCGATGGGACGGGTGCCGTCACTCGCGCCGCTACTCAAGGTCGCGTTGTCCTGGGTGTTGACCCCCGTTGGCGGCGCGATCGCCACCTACGTTCTCTACCGGGTGGTGAGCGGCCGAGGTGGTTGGATCGGGGAGCGCCTGCTGCGCTATGAGCGGTTGCTCCAGGCGTCGCTGATCCTTGCGACGTGCTACAGTGCGTTCTCCCTCGGGGCCAACAACCTGGCGAACGTCACCGGGGTGTACGTCAACGCCGGGCTCGTGAGCCCTCTCACCGGGGCGCTTGTCGGAGGGGGAGCGATCGCTCTTGGGATCCTCACCTTCAGTCGCAACGTCATGTTCACCGTAGGGGATCGGCTGGTTCGCCTGGAGGGGCTCGCCGCGTTCTGCGTCATCCTCGGCGAGGCGATCACCCTGAACGTGTACGCCGCGTTCGGCGTGCCGGTGTCCGCGTCGCAAGCCATCGTGGGCGCCGTGTTGGGCGTCGGCCTGGTGAAGGGAGCGCGCACCATCAGCGCTCGCACCATTGCGCGCATCGGTGTGGCGTGGGTTGCCACCCCGGTCGTGGCGGGGCTGATCGCGTTCCTCCTCTGCGTCCTTGCCGGCACCCTCGGCTGGGCGCCCAGCGCCTAGCGGCGCATCCTCATCGTGCGCTGAAGGCAGGCCCGCCCTGTCAGCCCACCGAGGCGGCCGGCGGCGACGGTTCGCTCGCCGCTTTCTCCAACAGGTCGATGTAGGCGCGATCGACCAGTTGGCAACGCTCGATCTTCAGGGCGGTGAGCAGCGCCTCGGCGGTCGAGCGTCCCGCGTGTTCGTCCTCCAGAGGGCCGAGCACGACCTCGAGCTCGAGGAACGCGCCGAGATCCCAAACGCGGTCGAGATGGATTCGCGTGTTCCCGTAGAGGTAGAGGAGCCGCTCTTTGGTCACCGTGCCGCGGACGCCGAGAGCTGCGGCGAGTATCGCACAGAGAGCCTGCGGACGATCCGTCTCGCATAGCCGGTAGTGTGACATCTTCGCACCGCAGTCGTCGGGGCGCTCGTAGTAGATCAGCTGTCCCTGTCCGGTGCTGAACGTCCGTAGCTTGAGGCGACCGTGAGGGCAAACGAAGAACGTGTCCACCTGCTGCAGCCGCGCGACCGTCGGTCCGGCAAGCGCCTCGATATCGGCCTGCACCGCAGCAAGATCGTCGACTCGCGCCTTGATCTCCACGTTGCGACGTGGCTCCGTGTCGTTCGTGTCACCGCCCGAGGGGGCACGCTGCTTGCCCTCCGTGTATCGCTGCATCGGTCCTCCTTCCGTGGTGCGGTCGTCTCCACATCGAGGACCGGCCGACAGACGATCAGCGGCGCATCGCCTCGCGGGCCTTCTCGATCGCCTTTCGGACACCGACCTTCGGGGCTTCGTGTCCCCAGAAGACCTCCTCTCCGTTGACGAAGATGGCTCTTGGAATCTGGTAGCGTTTGAGGGTGTCGCGGTCCTCGGCGCAGAACTCCCGGAGGACTACGCCTTGCCCGAACTCCGCGACAACCTCGCGGACGCGGCGTGCTTCGATGGCGCTGGTTTGGCAGAACCCGTTCCAGAACAGATCAACGGCCACCCTTTCCGGGTCCGGTCGGTAGACGTAGTGGGGTTCGAGGAGCCTTGGGGGAGCCGCATGGTCGTGGAGCCGCATCCACAACAGCATCGCTTGTCCTCTTGCCTCCACCTCCTCGAATCCTTGGCGCGAGAAGTACGCCGCCGGCATGAACGTTTCCGACGTTGTCCCCGTGTAGGCGGTGACAACCACTCCGCCACGTCCCTCTCGCTTCGCGTCGGCGACAATCGCGTCGAGAAGCCGTCGCCCCAGGTTGGCGCCCGCGGCCTGCGGCAAGACGTAGAGGCAAGGAACCACCAGGAGTCCCTCCCCGATGGGGCCCCAGGAGGACGCCTCGATCGGAATCCCGTGGATGAACCCTACGGGCTCTCTGTCTTGTAGGGCGACCTTGAACCGGGCGCCGGTGTGCCGCAGCGCGTCGAGCAGCTCCCCCCGCTTTGCCGCAGCCTCGTCGATCTCCGCGGATTCGAAGGTGTGGGAACACGTGGCGACGAAGTACTCGTCATCGTGGCGCATCTCGCGCACGATTGCCTCAGGCCTCATCTCCGCCTCCGCTTGCCGCCGGACCCCTCGGGCGTGGTGCCGCTCGGGTAGCGTCGAAGGAGATCCAGGATACACGATGCGCCGAACGCGAGGCAGTGGAGAGGGACACGCTCGTTGGCCGCGTGGATCATCTCGAGAAACGGGAAGCCCGGTGGCAGATCCATCGGCAGGAAGCCGTAGGTCTGGATGCCGAGGCGGTTGAAGAAACGGGCGTCGGTCGACGCCGGAAGAAGCAGCGGGACGGCACCTCCGCCCGTGGTCCGCTCGTTCAGGATCTCCGCCAGCAACGGGTAGAGCCCCCAGTCGACCTCAACGGGGGCGGCGCCGAAGCACTCGAGTTCGACGCGTGCCCCCTTGCCGACGGCGCCACGCAGTCGGTCGAGAAACGCGTGCGGCGGGGTTCCGGGGAGCAGACGACAGTCGGCGATGAGTGTTGCCTGTCGGGGCACAACGTTTCCCACCTTCCCGGCGCGCACGATGGTGGGGGTTGCCGTGTCGCGCAGCAGCGGCTCCAGCGGCCGGACGTGGCGGCCGAGAACGCGAAGAAGCGCTCCGGCGATCGGGGGCACGAGCAGACCGCGGAGGGCAGCCCCTAGTTGCCATGGCAGCGCGGCGGCCATGGAGAGGATCATGCGGCGGGTCGCATCGGGAACGCGAACGGGGAACCGATGCCGGTCCAGTCGGCGGACGACCGCTGCGAGGCGAGCCATCGTGCCGCCGCGGCTGATGCGTGCCCCGTGGCCGCCGGCTCCCGACACGGTGATCGTCGCCAGACACGGGGTCTTCTCGTCGACCTGTACGGGATAGAACGTGCGCCCGCCAAAGCGAAGGGGAAACGCGCCGAACTCCCCGATCGCGTAGCGCACCCCGGCCAGAAGGCTCGGGTGCTCCTCCACAAGGAACTGCGCCCCGAGACGCCCGCCGGCCTCTTCGTCGGCGAGGGCGGCGAACAACAGGTCACCGGCGGGACGGAGGCCCTCGTTACAGGCTTGCAGGAACGCGGCGAGCATCATCGCCACGCCGCCCTTCATGTCGAGCGCCCCGCGGCCCCAAAGACAGCCCTCGTCGATCGTTCCGGAGAACGGAGGGTGCCTCCAGGACGACGGATCCGCGGGGACCACATCCAGGTGTCCGGCAAGCAGAAGCGCCGGGGCTTCGCCCCTTCCGGGCAGGCGGGCGACAAGGTTGGGTCGCGCCGGGTCCTTGGAGACGATGTGTGTCTTGAGGCCGGCGCGCCGCAGCTCCTGGTCGATGAACCCCACGCACGGCGCCTCGTTGCCCGGCGGGTTGCTCGTGTCGAACCGTAGAAGCTCCTGTAGCAACCGCACCGCTCGATGGTCCTCGATGTTTGGAAGCCGTTCCTGCATCAACACATCTCCCTGGGCTCTCCGCTACGGTTGCCCCTCCGCTTCCTCGATCCGGTGAACCCGAAGGAAGTTCGTCGCCTTGCAGCCAACGGGCAGGCCTCCTGTGATCAGTACCAGGTCTCCGGTGCGGGCAAGGCCGGCGGTCTGCAGGCACGATGAGACCACGGACACCATCTCCTCAGCGGTTGTGTACGCCGGCACGGACAGGGGGTGCACCCCCCAAGTCAATGCGAGCCTCCGCGCTATGACGGCACTCGGCGACAGCGCGATGATCGGTGTGGTCGGACGTTCTCGAGCGATCCGCCGGGCGGTGTAGCCACCGCTTGTCGCCGCGGCGATGAGCCGTACGCCGAGGCGATCGGCGATTCGCGCCGCGGCCTCGCTGACCACGTTTGTGGTTTCCCGAGAGCCCTCCACGGATGCCCCCGAACGCGGTTCCAGTTGCTGTCTGGTTTTCGACTCGGCGATGCGCGCGATGCGCCCCATCATCTCGGTGGCCGTCACCGGATGACGACCGACGGCTGTCTCCTCGGACAGCATCACTGCGTCCGTGCCGTCGAGCACAGCGTTGGCCACATCGCTTGCCTCGGCACGGGTGGGGCGGTGGCTGTCGACCATAGAGAGAAGCATCTGGGTCGCCGTGACTACCGGAGTCGCCGCCCGCCGGCATCGCTCGATGATCTCCTTTTGCAGCATCGGCAGCTCCTCCGGCGGGATCTCGATTCCCAGATCGCCGCGCGCCACCATCACCGCGTCGGCGGTGTCGAGGATCGCGTCCAGCGCCGACACGGCGTCCCGGCGCTCGATCTTCGCGAGGATCGCAATGCGATGAGGCTCCGCGGCAAGGCGCTCGATGTGTGCCCGGAGCACCTCGATGTCCTGGGCGCCGCCGACGAACGACAGCGCGACGACGTCCACCCCCTGTGACACGGCGAACCGGAGGTCATCGAGATCCTTTGGAGAGAGCGCCGACGTCGTGGCTCCGGGACGTGTTCGCACGCCTCGCAGGCCTTGCCGCGAAGCGAGCCGCCCGCCCGCCTGCACGGTGCAATCGACCCGTCCGCAGCGGATGCCGCGTACCTCGAGGACGATGCGTCCGTCTCCGAGGACAACGGAGCTTCCCTCTTCCAGCGTTTCGAGAAACGCCGCATCGGGCACCGGAATCTCACGGGATGCCGCGGACGCGGTGCCGGGGACGAGCACCACGGCGTCGCCCCGGTTGAGGTCCACTGAGTCGACTCCAAGCGTTCCGATGCGGCGCTTGGGCCCCTGCAGATCTGCCATGACCGCGACGTTCGCCTCCAGATCGCGCGCGGCGCGACGCACCCGTGCGATGGTCGCGGCGTGCTGTTCGTGCTCGCCGTGCGCAAGGTTCACACGGGCGATGTCCATCCCGGCGGCGATGAGCGCCCGTACCGTCTCCTCGTCGCGGGAAGCGGGTCCGAGAGTGCACACGACCTTGGTGCGGCTGTCCGTCAGTGGATCCATGGCTTCCTGCCTGGCTCTGTGCCTCTCCCCCGCGCGTGGCGGAGGAGCCGTTCCATCGGCTTCATCCCCGGGCCTCCTCTGTCGCTGCACGGACGCCGATGTGCAGCCCGCGGCCGGTGAGCCCGACCTCCTCGTAGGTCGCCACCAAGCCGGCGGCCTCGATCGCCTGGGTCATCTCGGTGACGGTGAACAGCCCCAACTCGTGGTGTTCGCAGACGTGCCGAGTGCCCTGTGGTGTTCCGATCAGGTGATGCAGGTCGAAGTACGAGATCCTGCCGTCGGCGAAGCTTGTGTTGACGCGGGCGATCTTGAGCTCGGGCTCGTCAACGAGAAGCGCGTGGACGCTTCCCGGCGACCACGTGTCGGGCGTCAGCCACGGCTCGATGATCAGCACGCCGCCGGGAGCGAGGTGTTCGGCCATGCAGCGAACGGCGGCGTTGAGACGTGGGACGGTCCGCGCATAGCCGATGGAGCTGAAGAGGCACGTGACCACGTCGAACCGCCTCTCCAGGCTGAACTGCGCCATATCGCCGAGGTGAAAGCGCGCTCCCGGGTTGCGGCGTCGCGCTATCTCGAGCATCTCCGGGGAGAGATCGAGGCCTTCCACACTGAAGCGGGACGCGAGCTCGGCGATGTGTCGACCAGTTCCGCACGCCACATCGAGCAGCCACGCGCCACCGGATGTCCCGTGACGCTTCACCCGCTCCGCCACGCCTTCGGCCTCGGCGGCGTAGTCCTTGAAGCCGTAGATTTTGTCGTAGTAGATGGCAAGTTCGCCCATTTGGATCCTCCGTGGCCTCGCGGTCGATCCCAAGGGTATGCGCAGGCCGGTTGACGATCCAACGCGGGAGCTTGACAGCGGTTGCCGCGAAGGCTATGATCCCGACGGATTGTTGGCCTTACGCTACCTTGTGATCGGAGTGACTTCCCACCCGGTGTCAGCGATGCGACAAGGAAGGGTTTGCCTCAATTCCACTCTTGAGCTAGGAGGCGCAGGTCGGATGTCAGAACGCGAGAGTGGCACAGTAAAGTGGTTCAACGACGCCAAGGGGTACGGCTTCATCGAGCGCGAGCAAGGTGAAGATGTGTTCGTGCACTTCCGCGCCATTCGTGGCGAGGGCTACCGCACGCTGGAAGACGGACAGAAGGTGGAATTCACCGTGGCAGATGGGGACAAGGGTCCCCAAGCACAAGATGTCGTAGCTCTCGGCTAGTCACTGGAGCGCGACAGAAGACGCGGGCGGTGTCGGGTGGCGCCGCCCGCGTCTTGCCGTTTCGGGCGGGCCGGCGATCGGCCGCTCCGCCTGACCTCTCCAAGGTCGCGAGCAAGGATCCAGAGACCCGGAGCGGTTGACCGATCGGTCAGCGTGTGGCATCGTCGAACGTCGAAGCGTTTCCGGAGGATGGGAACGAGGTCGACGCGCGCCTTGCGAAGAGGAGCTGGACGATGCCTGGGTTCGACGAGCTGCCGCCGGCAGAGCGACTCCACCGCATGGAGCGGCTGGCGCGCAAAGCGCTCGCCGCCTACCGCCTTGAGGAGGCGGAGCTCACCCTGGTGTCCGCCGAACCGAGCACGCTGTTCCACGTTCGGGACAGAAGCGGCGGTCGGTTTGCCCTTCGGATCGGGCCTTCCGGGCAGGAGGGAGACAAGCTCCGCCTCGAGCTGCGGTGGCTTTCCGCGTTGCGACGCGACACCGCGCTCATCGTTCCCGAGCCGATCCTCTCCTCCGGCGGTGATCCTCTGCAGCACCTTTCCACGCAGGGGGTCCCCGGCTTCCGCTTCTGCGTTCTCTTTCGGTGGGTCGAGGGACGTCCGCTACGGGACACGTTGTCCGATGCACAGTCGCAGCAGATCGGCGGGCTTCTCGCTCTGCTCCACGAGCATGCAGCGTCTTTTCGCTTGCCCTCCGACCTCAAGCTCCCGCGGCTCGTCGGGGCGTGGGAAGAGGAGGGGATCGACCCGGTGTGTCTCCCTGGAGGCGAGCGCGGCGAGGCCGCGGCGCTGCTCGGCACGTGGCGTCAACGGATCGAAGACGCCCTGTCTGCGCTGGGCGAGGGGCCCGAGGTCGCTGGCGTCATCCACGGTGCCGTCGACCGCGGGAGCCTGCTGACGTGTGGCGAGCGAACGGGTATCGTGGGTTTCGGCGGGTGTGCCTGGGGCTACTACCTCTACGATCTCGCGATCTGCGTGCGATCGCTTGCGGGGAGACCGGATGACGCCGCACAACGGGCGGCGCTACTCGAGGGCTACGAAGCGCGGCGCCGTCTCCCCCAGGACGTGGAGCGGCTCCTGACGACGTTCGAAGCCCTGTCGGTAATCCTCGAGTGGCACCGCTGCGCGGAGGCCACGTCGTCTCGTCACCCGACGAGCTCCGAACAGACCCCGCGTCTTCTCGCGAAGCTGCGGGCGATCCCCGGTTGACACGAGCCGCGGCTGTGGGAGAGGGTGCCGCGGGCCGTTGACGCGGCCCGCGGCGCTTGTTGCGGTCTTCCTACACCCCCCAGTCCGCGGGGTTGAACGAGGGGAGCTGTTCCGGGTCGAACACCTCGTCGGGGAGCTCGTCGAGCCGGATGCGCGTGGTAAACGTCGTCGTGCTGCGTTTTCCCGTCAGCACCTCCTCTTCGACGAAGCCGTTGGCGACCAGATCACCTTCGAACTCCCCGAGCGCGACCACGGAGAACGTGCTGGCCAGGTTGCCCGACTCGTTGACGTACTCTCCGCGCAGGATGAGGAACTCCTCCGTGTCGATCCACAGCGTTCCCTGCGGGTAGTCGACGTCCGCGTCCGGCTGTGCGTGGATCTCGAGGACGTAGGCGTTCCTCGATGCGTCACCCACGGTGACCGCCTCCTCGCGCAGCAGCTCGGCCGTGTAGTCCGAGGAGATCTCCTCGCTGCCGAAGTCGCCGTAGGAGAACGTCGTGCCTTGGAACGATCCCTCCTGCTGTTCTGCGTCCAGCTCCTTGGGAGCTCCGATGGCCGGGAGCAGCACCCAGAAGCGGGAGTCCTCCCCTTCGACCGCCCAAACGAGGACGGTGAACCCGCGATCGAGTTCGGGCTCGAGGATGTAGATCAGCATGTGCGTTGCTACGTCCTCCACGGAGCGGACGAACACCGCCGAACTCAGCGACGTGGTGCTGCCGTCCGGATGCACGGTGTCGGTGACCATCACGGCTGCGAAGCTGCCGTCTTGCTGCTGCCCTTGCCTCTCAACCCGAGCGAGGATTTCATCGCCGGTGAGCGTCTCCTGGGCCGCGGCTGCCGCGGCCGCCAACAGACTCGCGAGCCCGACGATCAGCATGGCGCGTAGATACCTTCTCATGACTCCTCCTTGTCCGATCTACTCACGTTCTTTGGTCGTGGTTCCCGTTTCGCGGCCGGTGCGCGGCGCGCTTCGCAGGAAGCGAGGTGTCCACTGCATCAACACCGCGGGGATGATGGAGATCGCAGACAGGGCGCTGATCACCATCGTCAAGGCAATCTGTAGTCCGAACATGCGGATCCCCTTGAACGACGCAAACACGAGGATGAAGAACCCCAGCGCCACGGTCAGGGCGTTGTAGGTGATTCCGCGGCCGGTGGAACGCACTGTTGCCTTGAGCGACCGGGTCGCGTCGCCGTCGGTTCGGAACTCACGGCGGAACCTGGAGATGAAGTGGATCGAGTAGTCCACCCCGATTCCCACAGCAATGGCCGATACCATCAGCGTCATCAGGTCGAGCGGCTGTCCGGTGTAGGCCATGAGGCCCAGGCTGAACGTCACCGTCAGCACAAGCGGAATCGCGGCAATCAGGCCGGCGATGAGCGATCCCATGAGCAGCGAGACCAGCGCCGTGACGGCGACCAGGGTGGTCCCCAACCCGATCATCTGACTTGAGGTCATCCGCGAGAACATTCTGTCCATGAGAATCGTGGCCCCGATCATCCGCGCGGTGACGTCCCCGTCGAACTGTTCGTCGAGGTACCGCTGGACCTCTCGTGCGAGCACGGACACATCGCGGGACGAGTCCATCGGGTACATTCCGTAGACCGTGCCCGCCCGGTAGTCGGCCGTGGCCATGTCGCCGAGATCCCCGGAGAACAGGGCCATCAGCTGGGACACCATTCTCGCGTCCTCGGGGATGACGTAGTATGCCGGGTCGTCCGCGTGGAACCTTTGATTCATCTCGCGAACCAGATCGGTGAGCGAGATTGTCTTGGTGACTCCTTGGCTCTGCAGGAACGCCTCCAGATCCATGATCCGATGGAGCAGTTCGGGATACTTCATGCCGTTCGCTGCGCCCGTGTCGATCTCGATCTGGATCTGCATGCCGCCGGAGAAGTGCTCGTCGACGAAGTGCAGGATCTCGATCGCCGGATGGTCTCGTCCGAGGAACTCCTCGTTGGAGGTCTCCACGTCAAGCGTCGGAATCGCCGCGACCATCAGTCCGATGATCACGAGCGTTGCCACGAGCACCGGCCGACGGAAGCGGATGACGAGTCGCTCGAAGCCGAGCAACACGCGGGTCAGCGGGCGCAGCCCTCTTGTTGCGTCGCGAACCCGCGGCGTCTTCAAGATCGACAGGATCGCCGGGATGAGCACCAGCGAGAAGAGCATGGCGGCGACAACCCCAAGCGCCGTCACAACGCCGAACTGCTTCTGGGGGAGAAAGAACGAAGAGAGCAGCGACAGGAACCCCGTGGCCGTGGTCAGCGACGTCATGACAACCGGCCCGGTCATGTCGTGCATCGTGTTGAGGATCGCCTGTCGCTTCGGCAGGCCGTGCGCGACTTCCTCGTTGTAGCGGTTGAGGACGTGGATCCCGTCGGCGATTCCTATGGCGAGCAGCAGCACCGGGGCGATGAACGACACCATGGTCATCGGGAAGCCGAGCAGCACCATGGCACCCATGGCGACAAGGACGGAGAGGATGACCACGGCGAGCGGAATCATGACCCCGCGCACGTTGGCGAAGCTTGCGAACAGGACGGCCACCATCAGGACCAAGGCGAGTGGGAACAACACGTAGAGGTCGCCCTCCATCTCCTCGGACATCAGCGCGTCGAAGTACGCGTCGCCGTAGATGAACAGACGATCCCCGTCTCCTTCAAACGACCGGACGATCTCCACCAACGGCGGCGTAATGGCGTACTCGTCTGCGTCGAGTTCGAGCTCAACGGAGATCGATGCCGCCTGCCCGTCGGAACTGACGACGTTGCCTTCGAGCATCCGGCTGCCTTCGACCCGCTCGCGGAACACCGCCAGGTCCTCTTCGGTCTGCGGCGCCTTGCCGTCGGGTGCTGCCTGCCGAACCTTGATGGAGATCTCGGTGCCGGTGATGACCTGAGAGTTGAGTGGGGATGTGACGCTCTTCACGCCGGGCATTCCGTCGATGAGTTCGGTGATCTGCTCGATCTTGGCGAGGGTGGACGGGTTGTAGATCCCTTCCTCGTTCAACACCATGATCAGGATTCCCATCGTGCGGCCGTACCGTTGCTCGGCCTCGTCCATCAGCTGGATGATCGGATCATCGTCGCTCAGGAACTCGCGGAAGTCCGTCTCCTCCTCGATCCACTGGATCGGGAAGGCGAACGCAGCGGCGAGCGCCACCACGGCGACGATCGTCCACCAGGGATGATCGACGGTGAACGCGAACAGCCGCTTCATCGTACCCATCCCGCCGCGAGGTAGGCGGCCCAGAGCAGTATCGGGTAGGCGTCCTCGGAGGCATCAACCGCTTCACCGATGCCCTGGAACACCGCGTCGATTGTCTGGGAGAGAACGGCGACCGCCGTCTGCACCAGGGGGGCAAGCCGTGACAGGGCGTCGGACACAATCCAGATCTCGGACGTCGATCCGCTGTCGAGTCCACGCGGAGCGAACACCAGCACGTCGTAGGGTGCCTCGGGGACCGGGACGCCGGCGAGTGGGTCGACGAGCATCGACGTGGCGTCGACGAGTCGTACGTCGATGGTCATCGAGCCGGTTGCTCTCAGCGCGCCGATGAGTCCGCCCACAAGCAGGGTGTTGTGGAAGGTCTTGGTCGCGTCGACCAGAAGCACCCGTGGAACGCTGTCTCCGTCCGGTTGGGCGACACCCGCAAGTGAGACCCAGCACAGCGCGAGCGCCAGCGCGTATCCTGCATATTGCCGTTTCATCATCGAGGGTCCTTTCTCGGGGCAGCTTCGGCTTCGGCCTCCGGCCGTTCGCGGCGGCTTCTCCACCGCGACACGAGTCGCGGTAGCTCTGCGCCGACGAACTCGAAGAACGCCTGCATCTCGAGGACACGTCGCTGCAGTTCGACCGGCTGTTCGCGGAGGATCGCAAGGCCGAGACGCGCGAACTCCCGATGGCGAACGAGGTGCTCGTTCTCCTGCACGAACAGCGACGAGAACGCATCGCGACGCATGCGGTACTCGCGGGCGCGGCACCCGGGGGCGCTCACCCGCTCGATCAACCCCAGCCGAAGCAGCAGGCGCGTGGCAGTGCTGATCGATCCCTTGCTCGCCTGCAGCCTGTCGGCGAGTTCGCGCATGGTGAGTCGGGGGGGAACGCAGATCATAAGGGCACCCAGCACCCGTCCGGCCATCCGCGGCATCCCATGCTCCTCGAGCAGCTCGCCGGCCATCTCCACAAACCTCAACTCGTCGTCTTGCTGGCTCATCCTTCCTCCAGAAGCGCAAAGGGTAACTGGTTCGCTAGGTTCTGTCAATTGCGAACACTCCGTACTCAGTTACTCTCGCGTGTGGTGCCGAGCCCTCCGGGAACGCTCGCCGTCACGGCTGCGACACGCCGCAGATGCAGTCTTGTGAGGCGGCAAGGGACTGCGCGGTACACGCTATTGGCAGGCGAGAGGAGCGGGACTGAGATGAGGAGCAATCGCGTCTGCTGTCTGCTACTGATCGTCTTGGCCATCGGAGCGGTAGCTACCGCTTCCCCTGATCTGCAGGATGGGGTAGCGGTGCTGTTCCTGTTGTGCGATCCGTTCGGGGCCAACACTGGACTTCTGTGGAGCAACTTCGAGCGGCTCGGCTGGGACGTGACCATTGTGGGCACGGATCCGGTCGTCAACCTCTGCAGTCCGCTCACAACAACCGTCACCGCCCAGTGTACCGTCGACGAGGCGATCGACCTTCGTGACTACGCCGTGGTGGCGATCTCTCCCACGCCGGGGACCTACGCCCCGCGCAGCGACCCGGCGGGCGACCTTCTGGGGAGCCAAGACGCGTTGCGGCTGATCGAGCGCGCCGACAGCTTGGGCCTGACGCTCTACGCCGGCTGTTCGTCGCTTCTGGTGCTCGACGGTGCCGGGGTTCTCGCGGGGCACGACATCGTCCATCACTCGAGGCTGCGGTCGATTCGCGACACGGCGGACGCCGCCTCGTACACCGTGGGTGACGCGAACCATCCTCCGATGGCAAGCGAGAACGTTGTGACCGCCACCAACCAGCGCTTCTTTGCGCTGGAGATCCCCGAAGCGATCGCACGTTCCCTCGATCTGGCACGTTCCCCATCGGCGGCGAGCAGCGTGGGCACGGCGCAGCTGTCGTGGTCTCGCACGGCCGTGGAGCCGGCGGCGGCCGTTGTCGATGCGGCGGCCTGGGGCACGCCAAGCTCCGAGGGGGCGCTCGATGTGTGCGCGTACGAGGACGGGTTCGTGCTCACCGGCTACACCTACGCCGCCTCCCGTGGTGCGGACGTCCTTGTGGCGCGGTTCGACGGGCGCGGCGAGTGCCTCTGGAGCACCGCGTACGGCGGTGCCGGCCGCGAGGTCGGACATGCCATAAGCGTCCTTCCCGACGGGCGGCTGGCGGTCGCCGGCTACACCACCTCGATCGGCAACGGGGGAGAGGACGCGCTGTTGCTCCTGCTTGGTAGCGACGGACAGATCGATGGCGTTCGATCCTACGGCGGCGGCGACCACGACGCGGCGTTCGGTCTTTGCGTGACCAAGCGGGGGAAGCTCGTGCTCACCGGCACGACCCACTCGTTCGACGCGACGTTCTCTGCCGTGTACACGGTCTGTGCCACGTCGGACGGGACGGAGATCTGGTCGGCGCTGCACGACGGTGCTCGCTACGAACGCGGTCACGCCGTGGTCGAGAGGCAAGACGGCCGCTTGGTGGTCGCTGGGGGAACGGCATCTTCCGGCGCCGGCAACTACGACATGCTGCTCGTGGGCTACTCGCGCGAAGGGGAGGAGCTTTGGACGCAGACGCTCGGGCGCTCGAGCTACGACATCGCAGAGCAGCTGGTCCTCGCCGCGGACGGCGACCTTCTCGTTGTCGGCTACGGCGACCTCGAGGGCAGCGATCCCAACGACGTCAAGCTCTACCGCCTCGGCCCGGACTGCGAGCAGCGGTGGGACGCGGCCTACGGACCGCGGCGCAGCTTCGACTACGGCGAGGACGTGCTCGAGCTGGACGACGGACGGCTCCTGGTCTGTGGGGCGTCCGGTGCCGACGGAACCGGGAGAAGCGACGTCTGGCTCCTTTGCTACTCGGCCGAAGGAGAGCGCCTCTGGGACCAGCGGTTCGGCGAGTTCGCGGGCAGTGAGTGGGCCAACGCCCTGTGCCGCCTCGCCGACGGGCGCATCGTCGTCGTCGGCTGGTCGCGCTCGCACGGCGCGGGACGGCAGGACGTGTTGGCGCTCACCGTCGATCCTATGGGCACTCCGTAGATCATCGCCCTCCTTGCGTGCGCTCCGCGGCGTGCTACATTGCAGGTCGCGGCACGGCGCACGGGGGAGGCGGACGATGCGGCCACGGGTCATCCTGCACAACGAAGTGAGCCTCGACGGGCTCGATCCGGACATGGGCCTGTTCTACGGCCTGGCGTCGCGGCTGCAGGCGGACGCGATCCTCGCGGGCTGCGACACGCTCCTCGCCGCGTTTCCCGGCGGGCCCGACGACGGACGCGCTCCCGCCGGCGATGAGCATCGGCCGCTCCAGTTCCGTCGGCCGCTTCTTGCCGTTGTCGACAGTCGGGGACGGATCGACCGCTGGGGCCGCATCCGCTCCGAGCCGTGGTGGGGCGATGTCGTGGTCCTCTGTTCGCGGTCCACGCCTCCCGCCTATCTGGAGGGCCTCGAGCGCTGCGGCATCCCCTCGATCGTCGTTGGGGAGGAACGCGTCGACCTTCGCGCGGCGCTCGAACGGCTGTCCGAGAGCCGCGGCGTTCGCTCGCTCCGCGTGGAGAGCGGCGGCACCCTGAACGGAGCGCTCCTGCGACAGGGACTCGTTGACGAGGTGAGCGTTCTCGTGGAAGCACGGCTCGTGGGCGGGACGAGTCCAAGCTCCCTCTATCGCGCTTCCGACGTCGCCTCGTCCGAAGAGGCGGTGCGGCTCCGCCTTCGGCAGGCGGAGCGCGTCGCGCGCGACAGCCTGTGGCTTCGCTACGACGTCATCCCGTAGGGGCTCGTGGCCCCCGACGCACCGTGCGTCGCTGTGCGAGGGTGACGCCGCAGATGGCGACGGCCATCGCCGCCATCTGCAGCGGCGTGAGGCGGTCACCCAGAGCGCCCCACGCGATGAGCGCCGTTCCCAAAGGGATGAGGTTCAAGATGATGTTCGCCTCGGTTGCGCGAAGACGCCGCAGCGCGTGGTTGAACAGCAGGTAGCCGGCGAGGGTGTTCGCCACCGCCAGGCCGACGATGATCCCCCAACCCCAGAGAGGCAAGTGAGGTATGCCCTCAGCGATGCCCGCGATGGGGATGAGGACGCCCCCTCCGATCGCCAGGGGGACCGCCGTCAGCGTCACGGTACCTACCACGCGCCGGCGGGCGATCTGCCGGCCGAGGATCGGCAGGACCGCGAAGCCGATCGTCGCCACGGCAAGAAGCCCGAGCGCGCCGACAGGCATCCGCGTCGCGCCGCCGGCGAAGAAGACCGCACACGCCACGACCGCGACCACGGAGCCGGCGACCTGGCCTCGTGACGGAGGATCGCCCAGAAGCGTCGCCTCGAGGATCCAAACGGCGATCGGCGTAAGGGATAGGGCCAGCGACGCCGTCGCCGGGGTGACCATGGTGAGGGCGAGGAACAGCGCTGCGTTGGCCACGGTGTACTGGGAGATTCCGATCAACGCGAGACGCCACGCGAGCCACCACCGTGGGCCCGCCGTGGCGCGCGGCCGTCTTCGGATCCAGGGGAGGAGAAGCACCGCGGCCATGGAGTAGCGGAGTGCGGCCACGGTGAGCGGCCCGGTGTGGGCAAGGATCACCCGGACGGCGATGAACGAGGACGCCCAGAGCGCGGCGACAGCGAAGACCTCGCCCACGGCCGGCGCACGCGAGGCAACGACGCGCTTGCGACGCTCGCTCCCGTCGGGTGAGGTCGGCTGCATCATGCTCGCGGGAGATCCGGCGCCCGGTCGCTCGCGGCGCGCGCCTCCTCGGCAAGGCGCGCCACCTTGGCGAGGTCGAGGCGTCCCGCCTTTCCCCACCCCTTCTCCCCTTTTGGGGTCTCCGGTCGCAGCCTCATATACAGGCGCATCGCGTGCGCGTCCAGCGACGCCGTGTCGTACGCCTCCGCCAGCGACACGAACGCCTCGCGCACCAGGGCGAGGTGCTCGCCGAACCTGCCCTCCAGGTATCGCTGCACGCTCGCCGGGTCGATCGGTGTCGCTCGCGACAGCGCCCGCACGCCGTCCTCGGAGCGCACGCAGGGGATCTCCCGCCCCATCAGCGGGACACGATCCGCTCCCATGGCCTCGCGCTGTGCCGCGGTCTTCTCGCGAGCCGGCGCCGGCGCGGCGCCGTAGATGCCCAGGCGGCGCCCCTTGGACTGTGCGGTGAGCCCGGCGACCGCCCGGCCCAGGGTCAACGCCTCGTGTTGCGTGTACCCGAGACGCTCCGCAACGACCGCCGCCCACAGGGTCAACACCGGCGCGCGGTTGATGCGGATCTCGGGGCAGTCGGTCATGGTGGCCGTTCGAGCATAGGCAACGGTTCCGTGGCGGGCAAGCAGCCCGCAGCGCTCTGACCCCCTTCTCTTGGTGAACGCGGCGCAAACACGAGGTACGATCGGCGCCTATGCGCAAGATCCCACGGGAGAGCCCGTGGCGGCGGACGTTGCTGTTGTTCGCCGGCCACTTGCTGAACGACGGCTACGCAGCGTTGTTTGCCCCGCTGCTTCCGCTTCTGATCGATCGCCTCGGCCTCTCGCTTGCCCTTGCCGGGACGCTCGGCACGGTCCGCATCCTCGTCAACTCTCTCCTGCAGCCGGGTCTCGGCCACCTGATCGACCGAACCCAGCGCCCCTGGCTCGTTGCCGTCGGACCGATCCTGACGATCTCTGCGATGGGGTTCATCGGTCGAGTGGGCTCGTTCGCCGAGCTTTTCGCGATCATGGTTGTCGCCGGCGCCGGCACGGCGCTGTTCCACCCCGCGGCGGCGGCGATGGTCGCTGCGGGCACGGCGGAGCGAAGGGCTGTGTTGATGGCGCTGTTCTCCGCCGGCGGAACGCTCGGGGGGGCGGTGGCGCCGTTGCTCATCGTCTCCTACACCCAGGCGACCTCGCTTCGGAGCACCCCGTGGCTGGTGGTACCAGGCCTGATTGCGCTGTTGCTGCTCTACCGTTGGCTGCGCCGATGCCTGCCGCCGAGGCCGACGCAACCGCCGGCGCTTGCGCGCCTTGCGAGGCCGCCGCGGTCGCTCGTCGTGTTGTGGCTCGCCGTGGTGCTCCGATCCGCAGCGGCCACGGCGTTTGCCAGCTTTCTCGCAGTACTGGTCGACGAGCGCGGCGGCTCGGCGTTTCTCGGGGCGGCGGTCATCAGCACCTTTCTGCTCACTGGGGCCGCCGGCGGCTTTGCCGCGGGCGGCCTTTCGGAGCGTTTCGGGCGCAAGGTGGTGATCCTGGCGAGTCTTGCTCTGGCGACGCCCTCGCTCTACCTGTTCCTCGGCGCCCCGCTGCCGTGGGCGCTGCCCACGATCGCCCTCGCCGGCGTCCTCACCCTCGGCTCGACGCCGGTGGGTGTGGTCGCCGCCCAGGAGGTGTTCCCCGGGCGGGCGGCGCTCGTGTCGGGCCTTGTCATGGGCACGGCGTGGGGCGTGGGAGGCCTGGCGCTCGTCCCTGTGGGGTGGTTCGCCGACCGCTTCGGCCTCCTGCCGGTCATGCGGATCGTGGCGCTTCTGCCGCTGCTCGGCGCAGCGATGATGCTGCTCTACCGCCGGGATGACGACGCAGCGACGCCGGCGTGAGCCGCGGCACACCCTTCCCGTAGTCGGACCTGCCAGCCCGTGTCAAACCGCTGTCGTGGAGACGGTTTTCTCGCGTGGAGGAAAACCGGAGGGTTGAGCGGAGATCCTCATAGAGGAAGACACGCGAGACGAGGGCTGCGGCGCGGCGGGGTCGGCTGCCGCGCCGCGACACGGTGCAAAGGTCAAGGGAGGGACGATGTTCGAGAAGCGCGTTGGGCCGCGCCGCGGGCGACGAGTCGCCGCGGTTGCACTGCTGTTGCTTTGTGCCGTCCTGTGGGCGGCGGCGCAGGAGGCGCCGACCGGCGAGGCGTCGTACTACTACACGTTCGACGAGGCGATCCCGGTGATCGTGTCACTGGATGAGATCGGGGTGCTCGCCGCCGAGGGGGTCAGCCTCGAGCGGCTGGCCGACACGCTTTCTGACTACGGCCTGAGCTACCTCGGGGCGATCGACGGCGCGTTCCCGCTCCACCGGTTCGGCCTCGCGGCGCCGAGCGATCGCGCCGCGCTCGGGGATCTCGCGGCGCGGCTGCGCGGGGAGCCGCAGGTCGATCAGGCGGGGCTCGTGGTGCGCGAGATCGAAGGCGGCGCTCCGATCATCCTGACGGATCTGTTCGTGGTCCAGTTTCCCGAGGGGACATCGCCCGACGAGATCGCCGATGTGAACGCCACCTACGGCGCCACGATCCAGATGGAGAACCCGTTTGTCGACGGGCTCTACATTCTCCGCGCTCCCGGCGGGGCGGTGGGCGACGCCCTCGATCTGGCGAACGCCTACCAAGAGGCGGGGATCACCGCGTACGCCCATCCCGACTTCCTCCTGCAGATCGAGCTCTACGCCGGACAGAAGGTGCCGAACGATCCGCTCTACCCCGACCAGTGGCACCACGAGAACGCCGGGGCGAGCGGCGGCACCGCCGACGCCGACATCGACAGCGCCTCCGCCTGGGGGCTTGAAACAGGCGATCCTGACATCGTCATCGCCGTGTTCGACGTGGGGTTTGACATGACCCATCCCGACCTCGTGGGGAACCTGTGGGCCAACCCCGGCGAGATCGGCGGCAACCAGCTGGACGACGACCTCAACGGCTTCATCGACGACGTGAACGGCTGGGACTTCTTCAGTTGCGCCTCCGCATCATCTGTCGCCGGCTGCGGCGACAACGACCTGAGTGGTGTTCAGGGAGGGACGGCGCACGGCACCGCGGTCGCCGGGACGGCCGCGGCCACGGGATGGAACAACGTCGGGGTGGTGGGGAGCTGCCCCGGCTGTCACTTCCTTCCACTTCGGCTGGCGCTGAACGTCTCCGCACGCGCGCTGCTGTTCGACTACGCGCGGGCCATGGGCGCGGCGGTGATCAGCTGCTCCTGGGGCTGCAAGACAGGCTATACGATTCCTGCGGTGGTGACCGCGGCGATCCAGAACGCGATGTCGAAAGGCCGCGGCGGCCTCGGCTGCGTGGTGCTGTTCGCCGTAGACAACGACGACGTCGACGCCTGCGGGGGCGCGAAACCGCGGCTCCCGTCGATCCCCGGGGTGATCGGCGTCGGCCGTTCGACCAACCGCGACCGGTTCGACGTCTGCGCCCACGGCGGCTGCGTCGACCTGCTGGCGCCCGGATCCTTCAAGGACACCGTCTCCTCGGGGCGGGGGACGCTGTGGGCGACGACCACCGACACCCAGGGCCAGCCGGGCTTCAACGCCAACGCCGTCTTCACGCCGCCGTGCCCGTGTGCCGAGCCGGCGGACAAGGACTACACGCGGTGTTTCGGCGGCACCTCGTTCGCCACGCCGCTTGCCGCCGGGGTCGCCGGCCTGGTCCTCTCGGCCGACGGGACGCTCACCCAGGAGCAGGTGGCGAACCTGCTGCGCGACACCGCTGATCGCGTCGAGGACTCCCTCGGCGCCTACAACGAGGTCGCCGGGCTCTCCGATCCGGCGAGCGGGACTCCGACGCACGGCGCCGGGCGGGTGAACGCGTTCGAGTCGGTGCGCGTGGTCGCCCCGGTCGCCGCGGGCGGCCGCGGCGGCGTTGATCTCATGGTCCGCGACAACCGGCTCGACTGGGGCAACACCGAACAGCCGAGCCACACCCTGTTTGAGGCAACGCGCGGGGTGATCCCCCACTGGGAGAGCATGGACATCAAGGTCGACGCGCCGGGGTTCAACCCGCCCACTCCGGCGGGCTTCGACGCGTTCCCGGACGAGACGCCGGCGCTTGGGGTCACCAACAAGCTCTACGTCCGGGTGCGAAACCGCGGGCCGAAGACCGCGACGAACGTCACCGTGCGCGCCTATTGGACGCAGTTCGGCACCGCGCTTCCCGCGCTTCCCGTGGGCTTCTGGACGAGCTTCTCCGCGAGCGGATCCGACTGGCACAGCCTCGGGGCGGTGCCGATCTCGAGTGTGCCCTATTCGGGCGGGGTGGCGCCGGGGCAGGCGAAGATCGCCACGTTCGACTTCCTGCCGACCTACGACGCGGCGCTCGCCGACCACTTCTGCATCCTTGTTGTCGTCGACTCGCCGGATGATCCGGTGGCCGGAGGGTCTCTTGTTGTCGACAACGTGACGCCGGCGAACAACAACGTGACCCACAGGAACTACGCCGGCCTTGCGCCGCAGCCCACCGGCTACTACGAGGCGGAGTTCCTCGTCAGAAACCCCAACGACGAGGAGGCGACCGTGGAGCTTCGCGTCGACGCCCCGTGGGCGGCGGCCGGCGACTGGTCGATCGAGCTTGCCGGCGTCGAGTCGGGCGAGCCGCTGCTGTTTGCGGCCTCCGAGACGCGGCGGGCGACGCTTCGGGCGACGCCCTCGCGGCCGGGGGAGGCCACCGAGATTCGCGTGGTGCAGACCACCACCCTGGGGGAGCGGGTGAGCTACGGTGGGATCACCCTGCGGCTTTCGCCGGAGCGTCCGGAAAGCCCGCTTCTCGACTGTGTCTACGACCGCCTGTTCGAACGGACGGTCGACGGGTTCATCCTCCCGCGGCTGGTGCAGTTCTACGAGGTGAGCGACGACGGTCTGGCGATCGAGCTTCACCTCCGCGCCGGGGTCTTCTTCCACGACGGGACCGAGCTTTCGGCCGAGGCGGTGAAGCGCAGCCTCGAGCAGGACGTCGGGCTTCTGCCGGGGGGCGTCCGGCCCGCCGCGGCCGCGGCGCTGGGGATCGACGAGGTGGAGATCGTGGATCCGCTCATCCTGCGGCTTCACGCCGCGGCGTTCGACCCGCGGCTGATCGAACGCCTCGCGGGCGTTGAGGGGATCGTCGCCTCGTGCGGTGGGACGGGTTGCGTCGGCAGCGGACCGTTCGAGCTCGTTGAACTCATCCCCGGGAGAAGCGCGCGCCTCGTGGGGTTCGCCGGGCACTTCGACGGTGCGCCCGCGGTGGACGAACTGGTCTTCGAGGTCGTCCCCGAGGAGACGGCCCGCCTCGCCGGCGTGCGGCAGGGCAGCTTCGATCTCATGGTCGGCAGCCGCCCGTGCGTCTACGAGGCGGTCGTCGCCGATCCGAGCCTTTTGGTCTGCGGTGGGCCGTTCGCGTACCAGGCGGCGGCAGCGCTTCCCGGGCTTGCCTGCAGACTCGCGGGCACGTTCCGGCTCTCGGGCGTGGAGCGCACCGGCAGCCTGCGGATCGCCGTTCCTGACCTATAGGGCGGCACGCCGAGAGACGTTTCGCCTCTCCACCAAGCGCCGGGGACCGGTCCTGCGCCGCGCGCGGGATCGGCCCCGGCGCCGAGGTTGCCTTCGTTGTCGTCGGCGGGGCGCCTATGATCTTCGGGACGGGGTATGTTCTGTCAGGAGGTGCGATGCACATCCTCTACGTGTTTCCCCATCCGGACGACGAGTCGTTCGGTCCGGCGCGCGGCATCGCCTCGCAGGTGCGCGCCGGACACGAGGTGAGCCTTCTCACCCTGACGCGCGGCGGCGCGACCCAAGAGCGCCACCGTCTCGGGCTCTCCGTGGCAGAGATGGGCGCGCTGCGCCGCCGCGAGATGGACTGCGTGGCGGAGGTCTTGGGGCTCGCCGGTCTCACGGTGCTCGATCTGCCGGACGGTGGACTCAAGGATCTCGATCCGCGGGAGGTGGAGTCCGCCGTGAGCCGGGAGATCGCCCGGCTGTGCCCGGACGTGCTCGTCACCTATCCGGTGCACGGGATCAGCGGCTTCGCCGATCACCTCGTTGCTCACGCGGCCGTGAAGCGCGTCTTCTGCGGGCTTCGCGCCACGGGTTCGGCCCCGCGGCGCCTGGCGTTCGTCGCCCTGACGGCCGAGCAGGCGAAGCGGGCCTCGGGGGTGCATCGCCTCGCGGCATCGACGGCAGAGGAGATCGACTGCATCGAGACGGCGAGTGCCGAAGACATGGAGCGGTTCCGCGCCGCCCTCGACTGCTATGAAAGCTACCGTCGGGTGATCGAGCGCACCGGCGTGAAATCGACACTCGACCGGCGCGTTGCCTACGAGTTCTTCGGAGAAGCGCTGTCGCCTCCCGTTGTCTCGCTCGTCGACCGGATGGGGCGACGTCGGTCGTGACGCGTCGCCCCATCTGCCAGGCTCGCCGCCGATACGAGCAGCGCGTCGACGAACCGATCGCTTCCCTGCACGAGGAGCGCGTGCAGCTTCTCCCTGATCGGCTCCCAATGAAAGGTGTAGTGCAGCCCGGCGTCGAGATCGCTTCCCCCCACGCGGTGCACGAACCGCTCCTGGGGGCTGCCGGCGGCGAAGGCGACGAAGAAGTGCTGTGCCTCGTTGCGCCATGTCGTTGTGCCGAGAGGGAGGACCTCGGGGCCGAGGACGATCCCCGACTCCTCGAGGACCTCGCGGCGTGCCGCCTCCTCGAGCGATTCGTCCGGGTGGACCGAGCCCTTGGGGACCTCGAACCCCGCCTCGTCGTGGCTTTGGAACACCAAGAGCCGGCCCGTGGGGCCGATCGCCCGGACGACATAGACGAACACCTTCACGACTTGTCCTCGGCTCACGCCGACTCCTTCCCGAGATTGTCCCGTGACGGCCCCTCCGTGTACGGTTGTTGCGCACCATAGCAGCAACCAACGCAAACGAGGAGGCGGACTATGCCAAGGATCGCGCGCGTCGGGCTTCTGGTCGCCGTGCTGGGAGGGACGATGGCGGCAGCGGTTGCGGGAAGCGAGCCCACGGTGGTGGAGGAGGTCGACCTCGAGCGCTACATGGGGCAGTGGTACGCGATCGCGCACATCCCGACCACGTTCGAGCGCCGATGCGTCACCGGGACCGCGGCGCATTACCGGCTGCTCGACGACGGGCGGATCGAGGTGACCAACACCTGCTGCAAGGCCGACGGCGAGCTGCAGCGGGCCCAGGGGCGGGCGTGGATTCCCGACCCGGGTCAGCCGGGGAAGCTCAAGGTGAGCTTCGTTCGCTTCCTGTGGTGGTGGCTGTTCCCCGGCGACTACTGGATCCTCGCCCTGGGGCCCGACTACAGCTACGCGGTGGTCGGTCATCCGGAGCGCACGTTTGGCTGGATCCTCAGCCGCACGCCCACCGTCTCCCCGGAGCTTCTCTCCGAGATCGTCTGCCTTGTCGAAGCGCAAGGCTATGCGTGGAGCGACTTCGCGCTCATCTCTCCGGCGGACTGCCTCGAGTAGCGTCCGGTCATCGGCTCGCAGCGACAACGAGAGCCGGGGCGACTACGCCTCCCACACGTCGGCCTCCATGGTTGTCATCCCGTGCACGGTGATCCGGTAGGGCGTGATGATGAGCAGGGCGTAGTTCGGATCCTCGGGACCCGCGAAGTAGCTCGACAGGCCGTCCGACCAGTGGGCTCGCTTCTTGTCGGCGTTGGTGCTCACCTCGGCGCGGGCCTCGATCTGCAGGTAGTTCCCGGGCGCTTCCATGTTGGTGGAGCCGCAGGTGAGGTGGACCTCCGGGTGGGCGCCGACGTCGGCCACCTTCCTGGACTCGCGCCAGGTGGCGACGGTCATGGTGAGGTCATCCGCGACGTGGGGAACCACGTAGCGGACGCGCGGTCGGCCGTCCTCTCCCACGGTGGCAAGTGCGGCGACCAGCGGCTGGTTGGCGGCGATCACATCGAGCACCTTCTGCTTCACCTCAGACATCGTGGACCTCCTTGTTGCCGGCTGTTGGCCCACGGTAGAAGGATCGCTTCCGACCGGCAACCAAGAGAGCTGGTGTCTCACCCCATAGCTTCTGGATGGCGATAGGCACGCGGGCAACGGTTGTGCGTCAGCCCTCGATCTGGGACGTCGCGGTCTGGGGATCGGCCGCCGCGGTCCGCATCGCCGCGCCGTGCTCCTCGATGTGGCGCACCGACGGGACGAAGAAGAAGGCGATGCCCTGTAGCAAGCACAGGGCGCCGGCCACCAGGTACCAGATCTGTAGGCCGAGCAGGTCGGTGATCGGCCCGGCCAGCATAAGCCCGATCGGGGCGGTGAGCGACGACATGCTGCCGATCAGGCCGAACACACGGCCCTGGACATCGGGGCTCACCGTGCTCTGCAGCATCGCGATCAGCGACCCGTCGGCAAACGGGAGCACCAGGCCGAGCAGCGCGGTGACGGCCACCAGCACCCAGAACAGGTGGCCGGGGACCAGGCCGAACCCCAGCAGGGCGACCCCGATGCCGACAAGCGACATCAGCACGGTATAGATCCGTCGCTTGAACCCACCCCAGGCGGTGAGCACCAGTCCTCCGACGACGATGCCGATTCCCGCGACCGCCTCGACCACGGCAAGTTCGCCGGCGCCGCCGCCGAAGTGATTGCGCACGAGGAGCGGGATGAGCGAGAATCCCGGGGTCATCGCGATCTTCACCACCATGATCCCCCCGAGGAGGATGACCACGCCGCGCCAGCCGCGCACGAACGCGAGCCCCTCGCGAACGTCTCGCCACACCGACGGCTTGGTGATCTCCGCACGCCGCTCCGGCTGGGGGATGGAGATGAACAGGAGCGGCAACACGGCGAACGCTGCCGTGGCGACGTCCACGAACATCACGCCGTGCAGCGGCAGGACGGCAAGGAACAGGGCCCCGAGCGGTGGCCCGGCGATGTTGAGCGCTCCATGCGTCGCTTGGTTCAGTCCGCCGATCCTCGGCAGGTGCCGGTCGGGCACCATGAGCGAGGTGGACGCCGCCATTGCCGGCCAGTGGAACGCCTCGCCGAGCGAGCGGGCGAACATCGCGACGTAGAGGTGCCACACCTGCATCGCCCCTGACCAGAACATGAACGCGAGCCACAGGGCGACGGCGGCGATGAAGCCATCGGCGACGATCATCACCCGGCGCCGGTTGAGGCGGTCGACGTAGGCGCCGGCGAACGGGCCGAGCACGATCTGAGGAGCCATCGCAACGAGCGTCCCTGTCGCTAGCGCGGTGGCCGACCCGGTGGTCGTGGTCAGCCACCAGACCAGGGCGAACTGCGCCGCCCGGCTCCCGACGAGCGACAGCTGCTGACCGGTCCATATCGTGAAAAAATCCCGCTTCCAGTTCGGCTTCATTCGTGTCTCCCGGGACGCGACGGAGAGGGTACGCCGTCTGCCGCCTGCCCGCTGTTCCACGATGTACGTAGCGGTAGCGCGGTCGGAGGTTCGCGGCGCCGGCACGAACTGGCGCCGTGGGCGCGGACCGCGGGGGCGTCACGATGCGGTGACGGCGCGACGGCACGATCGCCCGCCGCCACGGCGCATGGTGTGCGGGGCAGATCCCGACAGGGCGAACGCGCCGCCGGCTCAAGGAGGAGAAGATGAGCGATCTCGCGGTTGTGTCGAAGTGGGTCGACGCCCAGTGGGCGGCGACGAGGAGCGTCTGCGTGGACGGCATCGCCGAGCTGGCCAAGGCAAGCGAAGCCGCGACCTCGGAAGTCGGGCCCGCCGCGTGTGGCCCGGCTGTGGCGAGGCTTCTCGGCCGGGACGCGAACGGGCGGTTCCGCGTGGAGATCGCTGTTCCGGTGCCGCGTGCGGTGGTTGTCGACGGCTTTGACCTGCACGAGATCCCCGGCGACCACGTCCTGGCGACGACGCACGTCGGCGCGCATGTCGGTGACGGGGAGGACGAAGGGCTCGGCGCCGCAGCACAGCGACTCTGGGGGTTCGTCGCCGAAAAGCGCCTTCTCGCGGGGGACAACCCCACGCGTTACGTGTTCCTCGAGGGGAGGGAGACCCACGGAGACGCGCTCGATCGCTATCGTACGGAGATCCAGGTGTCCTATCACCTCCCGGTCTGGCTGAACGCGCTGAAGCAGGGCGTCACCGACGCCGTTGGAGAGCGCGCCGCGACGACGGTCATCGCCGGCAGCGACGAGGTGGCCGCCTCGTTTGACGCCGAGGAGATCCGTGGTTTCGTGCTCGGCGCCGTGGGGCGTGTGGACGAGCTGCCCGTCGACGCCGCGAAGCGTGCCTGCCTGCTGCAGGATTGCGCTCACCGCTATCCACGGCTGCAGCTCGATCGCCTGCGTGCTGCCTACGATGAGATCGGGGACCTGCGGCGGTTCATCGACCGACTGGCCACCGACAAGGCGCTCTTCCCGGGAAAGATCTGGCTCGACGAGGGCGGACCGACACCGGTTGTCTACATCCAGCGGGCGGTGCCGCCGTGGAACAGGGAAGCCTACGATGCCACCGACGATCCGGTGATGAAGCGGTACCACGCCTGCTTCTGCTCGATGGTCCGGGACGCGATCCGCACCGGAGAGCCGGTCTCCGAAGCGTTCTGCAACTGCTCCGGTGGTTGGTTCGTGCAGATGTGGCAGGCGATCCTCGATCGGCGGCTTAGAATCGACGTGGTCGAATCCGTGCTTCGCGGCGACGATCGCTGCCTGTTCGCTATCCACATCCCGCCGCAGCTGCTCTAGGACCGCTCGGCGTCTTCGGGTTCGGCGACGGGCGCCTGATCGCGCTCTGCGAGGAACGCGGTGATTCCGTCGAGGATGCTGTCGGCGATTGTCTCCTGGTAGTCAAGCTCCAGCAGCCGGCCCCGCTCCTCGCGGTTCGTGAGAAAGCCGATCTCGACGGACACGGCCGCCATGCTCGCTCGCCAGAGGTAGAGGTCCGCGGAGCGCACCCCCCGGTCCCGCGCCCCGGTGGCGCCGACCAGCTTCTCGAGGATCGATTTGGCAAGGGAGATGCTCGGGCCGTCGAGCTTGCGCGTCTTGTCGACCCACACCTCGATCCCGTGGGCCGTGGTGTGGTGGCTTGCGTTCACGTGAACCGTCACGTAGGCGATCGCGCCGGCCGCCTCTGCGCGCTCGATGCGCTCGCGGTTGCTCACCGTCTCGTCGCCCTGGCGCGTTGCCAGGATCTCCAGGCGCGGCAACTCGCTCGCGCGCTCGATGATCCGGGCGACAATGTCGGCGACGATCGTCTTCTCCATCACCTCGCCGACGACAGCCCCCGGATCGACACCGCCGTGGCCGGCATCGAGAGCAACGATTAGGGCCGGCGGCTCCGGAGGAGACGGGGGCGCCCCACCGCGGAAGGCCCCAGAGAGGGCGAGAGAGAGAACCACAACACCACAGACAGCCAGCAACACCACGGTGAGGCGTCTCATGTCCCGCAGTCTAGCCGCGATCCAAGCTGCCACGACACCTCCGTGTCTGTCGCCAAGTCCCCATGCGCCCACTGATACGGAAGGACAGTTGTCTCGCAGTGGGTCACCGCTCCACGCGGAGTCAATACAGGGGACCGTCGAGATCGCCGTCCCAGGTGTCGGTGTAGGTGCGGTCGCACATCTCGGCGACGGCGGCGAGCGGCACCAGCACGTGCAGCGGCGAGGCCTGCGGCGCGCGGTAGCCCCACTCGCGGATCGTCCTCCAGTCATCGGGCTCTACGTTCGCCGGGTTGTCGGGAAGCGCGTTGCCCGACCCCGCGCCGAGGAGCGCTTCGCTGTAGGCGCGGTCGGGGTTCATCCGACACCACAGCCCGGCGCGGTGGCGGAAGCCGTCGAACGCGTGATGGATGTGCGGCTTGTCGATCGCCGACTGCACGTGGTCATCGGCGGCGAACACGAGCATCACCTTGAGATCCGGGAGCGCTTGCGCCAGCAGCGGATAGGCGTCGACCGTGGTCCGCGCCGGCCAGTCTGCCGCGGCCTCCTCGGGCGTGGCCAGGCCCGGCGGCCAGTCGCCCGGATCCAGAGCGCCGTTGTCGCGAAGGGCCGCAAGGAGCGCCTGGGACCAGTAGTCCTTGTCCCACATCTGCGGGTGCTTGGGCGAGCAGACGTAGTCCGGGCCGTCCTCCACGGCAAACGCCGGCCACCCTTCGGGGTGCTCGGCGTCGACCCGCCAGTACACCGTGCTGTAGTCGATGTCCACCGAGGTCGGCGTGTATCCGTCGGGGTTGTACAGCGGGTTGCGAACGGCTCGTCGGTCGTCGGTGTAGTGGCCCGGCTCGAGCGCGTAGAGCTCGTCGACCGTGGGGTTCTCTCGGCCGACGAAGAACCGCACCCCGGGCACGGACGCGCCGTGGAGTGCGAGGACGTTCGTACCTGTAATTCCCGAGTGCGAGAACGCGTAGAGCCCCGAGACCGCGTAGTTCGGCGTGACCGAAGTGATCTCGTGAAGATACTGGCCCTCGACGTTCGTCGATGCGCCCGTGGCGAACCGCAGGACGTCGCGCAGCGCCGCGAGGCACAGCTCGCCGCCGTAGTCGTAGATCCCGCCGCTCGATGCGCCGGTTCTCGGGTCATCTCGACCCGGCCAGAGGTACGACACGTAGATCGCCCCGATCCGGGTTGTGTCGAGCCCCTCATGGAAGCCGACGAACGGGACGAAAAAACCGGAGCTGCTGACCACGACTGGCGCGCCTTCGGGGTAGCGTGGATGCTCCGGCTCGCGGACGAGGACCGCGATCTGCCCGATCCCCGGCGAGGGAACGAAGGTCACGATCTCTTGCGCCCACTGGCCGCCGCCCTGCTCGTACTGCGCGCCGGCGGCGGCCGGAGTGTGCACGCGGACGGCGAGCGTCCCGCCCGCCCGTCCGATGCTCATGGACGTGAGACGTCCGTCGATCGTGCTTGACGCGACCGGGGCCGCGATCTCTGCTCCGGCCCAGCCAAGGGCGAGGGCAAGAGCTAGGCCGAGGAACACCGCGGGCCACGCCCGCCGACCTGCCGACGGCGGCCCCGTGTGGCGCGTCGCTGTGTCTCTGTTTCGCATTTCTGCCTCCCTTCGATGCGTTGGCCGGAACCGGCGGTCACGGGGCTGGGGCCGCCTTGACGACGCCTGTCGGCCTTGTGCCGGTACGCCTTGTCGACACCATACGGTGTACTGTCTACCTAGAGAAGCGGTCGCCGATGCTCATGCGGGCGAGGTGCTGGCGTCGCTGAAGCGGAGGTACGATGAACTGTTGTGTCGAGGGGGAAGGCAGTGTGCTGCGAGAGGCGGTGCCGACGAGCGATGTGGTGATCATCGGCGGGGGCCCCGCCGGCGCAACCGCAGCACTGTACGCGGCACGGGCGGCACTGGACACGGTGGTTGTCGACCGTGGCCTTACCTCCGGTGCGCTCGGCGCGGCGGGGAAGATCACCAACTACCCGGGGGTTCGTGAGGCGCTGAGCGGGGCGGAGCTTGTCGAGCGGATGCGGGCACAGGCAGAGGACGTGGGAGCGCGGTTCGTGCGCGACAAGGTGATCACCGTGGATCTTGCGGGAGAGACGCCTTCCGTCCGTGGCGCGTCCGTACACACGGGCCGTGCGCTCATCGTGGCGAGCGGTGCGCTCGGCCGGACTGACGGGCTTCCAGGGGAGGAGCGGCTGCTCGGACGCGGCGTTTCCTACTGTGCCACGTGCGACGGGTTCTTCTTCGCCGGGCGAGAGGTGGCCGTGATCGGCGACAGCGACGAAGCCGTTGAGGAGGCGTTGCTTCTCACGCGTCACGCAACGAGGGTGCATCTGATCACCCCGCGCGATGCGCTGCGCTCGTCCGAGCCGCTGCGTCGCGAGGCGGAGTCAAACCCCAGGATCCACCTGAGATCGGGGCGCCGCGTCAGGGAGATCCTCGGCGAGGCGAGCGTGGAGGGGCTCCGGCTCAGCACCGAGGGCCAAACGGAGGATCTCGCCGTCGACGGGGTGTTCATCTACGCACAGGGCCACCGACCGATCACCGAGTTCCTCGGGGGGCAGGTGGCGCTCGACGAGAGCGGCTGCATCCGAGTCGACGAGTTCCTCCAGACCTCGGCCCGCGGTGTGTTCGCCGCCGGAGATGTCCTGTGCAAGCACCTCAAGCAGGTGGTGGTCGCCGCCGCCGAAGGGGCGCTCGCCGCGATGTCTGTGGAGCGCTTCCTCGCGGGTCGAGCGCGTCTCCGCCCCGACTGGGCGTAGGGGTTTCCCGGGCCCTACCGGGCCTCCGGCATCGACGCGGGAGGCGTGTCGTCACGAAGCCCCCGTCGGTATTCCATAGCGAGCTTCGGATGCGCGGCGAGGGCCGCCCTTCCGTCGGCACTCAGATCGTAGAGGCCCCGCGCCACGCGGCGAAACCATCCGTAGACGTTGCGCTGGAGGATGGCGGCGGTCTTTTCCCCCGTGCCGCGCTCGCGCAGGGAGCGCGGGCTCTGCGGTCCGAGTTCGTCGATCAACACGGCGATCTGCAGGGCGTTCTCGCGATACGCCGTCATCAGCTTCGTGCGCGTCACCCCGCCGCGGTTCCGTGTGCCGCTCCTGCCGACCATCTCCTCGAGGACGCGTGCGCGAAGCGCCGAGGAGCTCCGTCGCCGAAACGGGCTCGGCTCGATGGCCGCCTTTGCGGAGGGGGGATCCGCCTCGAGATCGACGAGCAGAAGCCCGAGTTCAAGGCGGCGGAGCAGCCGGGTGATCCGCCGAAGCCGGCGGCGGTCCCGCACGGCGCGGCGCGGCACGGCCACGTAGACGGTGTCGCTGATCCGCTGGCGAGCGACGGCCTGGGCGAGAAGGTCGATGCTGAAATGGCTCTTGAGTTCGACGATCACAAGCTTCCCGCCCCCGTACGCCACGATGTCGCAGTGCTCGACCTCGGCGCGGACGGTGTACCCTTGCCGTTCGAGCTCGATGCGGATCGGATCGAACAGATCGGCCTCGATGGCTCTGGCGCGGCCCTCCTCCCTATGCGGGTTCATGCCCTGTTTCCTGCTGCGGCGCGTCCGCTCCCGCGAACGCGATCTCCATCGCGTCGCACACCGGTCGAAAGCCGATGGTCCGGTAGATGTGGTTGCTCGTCGGATTGGCGAGATCCGCGTACAGGCAGCAGGTCCGGCGATCCCCCACGAGCAGGCGCCGGCACAGACCGGCGACAAGCGCCGTGGCGTAGCCCCGCCGCCGATGCTCGATCGGCGTGTACACCGCGTTGATGCCGATCGAGGTCCGTGTTGGCCGGGCACTCGCTGCCATGGCCACCGGCTTGTCGGTCTGCCACAGGACAAACCTTCGTTCGTGGATCCCACGGCGCGCCATCCGGTCGGCGTCGCCGGGCGGGTTGTCCGGGGTCGCCTCGTGGTGAAACGCCCGTAGCCACCCGGCGACGAGCGGCGCGTCGTCGGGCGACGCCGTGCGCAGCTCCCCCTGCGGTTGCGGAACGGAAGCGACACGCTTGATGTCGTAGATGCGTTCCTCGCGGAGGGTGTGTGCCGTGCCTCCTTCGTGTTTGGCCCACGCGGCGGCGAACGCGACGGCGGTGTCCTTGCGCCCGATCACCCCGGGAGCGAGAAGCCCCGCGCATCGAAGATCCGCGGCCACGTGCTGTGCCGCCGACGCCGCGTCATCGTGAGCGCCGGCGAGGATCAACCGGTGGGGGGGCGTCATCAGGACGGCGAAGCACGGATCGGTGCCACGGACAAGCGCCGCGTAGTAGGGCGCCGCTACGGGAGCCGCGGCCGCTGCGGCGAACCGCACGGCCAGGCCGAGCATCAGGCTGTTCTCCACCTCGCGGCGTTCGAGCCACGCTTGGGCGACCTCGAGGAACGCCGCGGCGGAGGCAAACCGGCGAAGCTCCATGCCCCTCCCCATCGCCTATCGGCTCGTGCACGGCGATCGTCGATGATACCGCATCCGGCGGGAGGCTCGGGAAACGAGCCGTTGCCGCAGCACGGTCTCAGTTGGCGTAGACCCACTCCGCGAACAGCCGCGCGAGGCTGTAGCCGCAGCGAGCCTCCAGGAAATCGCGGAATATCTCGGTGTCGGCAAGGGCGAAGCGGTTTGCGGCCACGTAGTCGCGGAGGGCCTCGTCCAGCACATCGCGGCCGAGTTCCGCCTCGAGCGCCTTCAGGAACAGCGGCCCGCGGGCGTAGACCGTAGCGCCGTAGACCGTGGCCGAGTAGGCCGACGTCGGCTGACCGATCGGTGGCGGCGGGGTCGGCAGTGCCCGCATCCGTTGGCTCACCCACGTGGCGAACCCCGTGTCTCCGGGTTCGCCGTAGACCGCCTCGAAGTAGCGCCACGTGGCGTACTGGGTGAGCGATTCGTCGAGCCACGGCTCGCCGAGCTGGTCGCTTCCGACGAGGTTGTAGAACCACTGATGGGCGACCTCGTGGGCCACCGCGAGTTCGAAGAAATCAACAGGTTCGTTCTGCGGACGGAAGCTCTGTACGTACTCGCTCTCCCCAACGATCACCGCACCGGGGAACTCCATCCCCCCGGCGAGGATCGGCACGGCGGCCAGATCGAGCTCCGTGTACGGATAGGGCCCGTAGAGCGCGGAGTACGCCTGGAGCGCGGCCGACGCGCTCGCGAGTCCCTGCTCCGCGGCGGCGGCGAGCGCCGCCGGGGCGAAGCTTCGCACCGTGGTCTCCCCGACGCGCATGGAGACCACATCGAGATCCGCGGCGGCGGCGAGGTAGAACTCGCGCACCGGGCCCGCGGCAAAGGTGGTCACGCGCCCTGCCTCTCCGTCCGTCCGGTCGATCTCCACGCCGGAGGTGACGAGCATCAGATCCTCCGGGGCGTCGACCTCGACCAGGAAGAACGCGGCGTCAGCGTAGGTCACGTCGCCGTACTCCGCCGGGGTCTCGATCCGCCACGTGTCGTCCTCGAACACCGCGACCGTCGGCAGGGCGTGGGCCAGGCTGAGCACCCCTCTTGTTGCCCCAAGGATCCCGTAGTGTGCGGTGGGGGACTCCGGGACGCCGATCTCCAGGGTGAGGCGAACCACGGTCGCGCCCCCCGGGGCGAGCGGCTCGGGGAGGGGAACGTCGAGGGCCCCGAGCACAGCGTCCACCGTTGCCGCCGCCGCCACGCCATCGACCTCGGCGCCTGTCACCTGGAGCGTTCCCCCAACCAGCGGCGGAAACGCGCGGAAGCGAAGCGTGGCGAGCGACACCGCCTCGCGGTTCGTGTAGCGCAGGGTCATCTCGGCGGCGAGCCGGCTCCCCTGGGCGGGGACGTGCAGACGGACGTGGTAGACGCTGGCGCCGTCTGCCAGAAGCGCCGCCGAGGCGGTCTGCTCAGCGGGAAGAAGCCCCGAGAGGTAGGGAGCGATGTCGTTCCAACCGATCGGAAACATCCCGGGGGCGGACGGGTCCACCTCTTGAGCCGTGGCGAGTGCGGCGGCAAGGACCACGAGCCCCAGCGCCGCGCGAAACGTTAGCAGGATCTTCCGGGCCATCTGTTCTCCTCCCTCCCTCGGGATACGAACGACCTTTCCGGTTTGTGTTGCCGGAGCTACACCCCACCGTGCCTGTGGATTCGCCGGGCGCCGCCGGGGCGATGTGTCAGCCGAGCAGCCCCACCCGGACGTTTCGAAACCGCGATGGGGCGGCGCCGTGCGCCACGTGGGCCGCCTGGCCCGGCTGGCCCTTGCCGCAGTTCGGCGTGCCCCAGACTCTCCAATGGTCGATGTTGCAGACGGCGTCGCAGCTTCCCCAGAACTCGGGGGTGAGCCCCGTGTAGGTTGGGTTTCTCAGCATCCGTCCCCGGCGTCCCCCCTTGATCTCGTAGGCGAGCTCCGTGCCGAACTGGAAGTTGAGGCGCCGGTCGTCGATGCTCCAGCTCTTGTTGGTGATCATGTAGATCCCGTCGTCGGTGTCGGCGATCAGATCCTCGAGCGTCCACGTCCCCGGCGTCAGGCTCACGTTGGGCATGCGGATGAGCGGGATCCGGTTCCAGCCCGAGGCCCGCATGCAGCCGTTGCTGCGCTCCGGTGCTTCGGGTAGCTGTCGGTGGAGGGCGCTCGCGGTCTCGCGCGACGTGAGATACCCGACGAAGCGCCCGGCCTTGACGATGTCGGTTCGTTGCGCCGGGACACCCTCGTCGTCGTAGCCGTAGGTTCCGAGCGCTCGCGGCGTGACGGCGTCGGCGGTGATGTTGACCTGCTCGGAGCCGTAGCGAAACGCGCCGAGCTTCTCCGGCGTGAGGAAGCTGGTGCCGGCGTAGGAGGCCTCGGTGCCGAACACCCGGTCGAGCTCGATCGGGTGTCCGCACGACTCGTGGATCTGCAGCGCGAGCTGCGGGCCGTCGAGGATGAGCGTGGTGACCTTGCTCGGGCAGGGTGGCGCCGTGAGAAGCGCCACCGCCTCCTCGGCGACACGCGCGGCGTTCCCCGCGAGATCCCATCGACCGATGACCTCGTACCCTCCGGTCTCCTGATGCATGTCGAGTGAGTTGGGGTAGGACCGCCGCTGCATCTCCCCCTTCGACACGGCGACCGCCGACATCCCGAGCCCGCTCTCGACGATTGCCTGCTGGATGAAGCTTCCCTCGCTGCTGGCGAAGGTCTTCTCCTCGCACAGGAAGCGCATCCTTCCCGTGGCCACCATCACCCCGGCGACCTTCCGCGCCTCGTTGTCGGCGGCGAGAAGCAGCTCGATCTTGTCCTCCAGGGGGACGGTGAACGGGTCGATCTCCACCGGCGTGTGGTACGTGTCCACCTGGACCTCCGGAGGGCCGAGGTGCACCGCGTCCACGTTCGTCGACGCACTCGCCCTGGCGATCTCCACGGCGAGCGCCGCGACGCGATCGGCCTCGTCGTTGGAGGTGACGTGGCTGCTGGCGAAGCCCCACGCGCCGTCAACGACCACGCGGACCCCGAACCCGCGGGATTCGTTCTCGCCGAGCTGTTGGACGACGCCGTTTCTCACGGTGATCTGCTGCGACGTTTGGCGGACGATCCGCACGTCGGCGTACGATGCGCCGCGCGCCGCTGCGGTCTCGAGCGCTCGATCGGTCAGTTGTCGCATCGTCTCCTCCTCGGCTAGAACTGCGTCGTGCCGGTGAACGTGAACTCGCGGATCCTCGCCGCGGGGGCGCACACGGCAAACGGGCCGGCGCCCACGGGCCGCAGCTTCAACGTGCGGCCCAACATGTCCGCGCTCGCCAGCGCGTCGAGGATGCTCTGCGTGAAGCGGAGGTTCTTCAGCGGACGGGTGATGCGGCCGCCCTCGATGAGGAACGTTCCGTCGCGGGTCATCCCGGTGAGAACCGTCCTTACCGGATGCACCGCGTTGGTGTAGTGGAACCGCGTGACCCAGATGCCGCGTTCGGTGGCGGCGAGCATCTCCTCCTTGGTCGCCTCGCCGGGCTCGAGGAAGAGGTTCGTCGGCAGCGGGCCGAAGGCGTTGGGCGACGGTAGGCCGTGGCCGGTGCTCGTTGCGTCGGGCTCGCGCCCCGCGGTGAAGCTGTCGTACACCACGCCTCGGGCGATGCCCTTTTCGATGAGGGAGACCCGGCGTTTGGGGCATCCCTCGAAGTCGAACGGGAACGGAACGGTGCGTGGATCGAGTCCGTCGTCCCAGATGGTGATCCTATCGCCGGTGACCCGCTCTCCGAGGCGATCGCTCATGAAGCTTCTCCGCTCCTGGAGCGCAAGCGCTCCCAGCCCCATTCGTCCGAGGAAGAACACCATGTCGGCGACCGCGGGCTCCTCGAGGATGACGGTGTAGGTCCCCGGCTCGACCTCCGCCGGCCCGCGGCTTCGCTCGGCCTTGTCGATCGCGACCTCGGCGACGCGGTTCGGGTCGATCTGCGAGACATCCAATGCGTCCTCGCACGCGTAGCCGGATCCCGTCTCGCCCATCACGACCGCGGACATCTGGGCGAGCGTCACCGGGTGGTACGCGGAGACGCCCAGTGAGCTGCGGATCATGTACTCCGAAGCGGATGTCGAGAACGCGCCGGAGGCTCGCAGGCCGCCCTTGCGGCAGCGATCGAGCAGCGGGCGTACCCCGTCGGCACGCTGCACCGGGGTGCACGCGGCCGTTGCCTCGATGTAGGCGTCGGCAGTGGGCGGCGCTTCAGGCTCAGGCAAGGAGCGGAACTCCGGGTTCTCCGGCTGGAGCCGTGCCAGCCTCGAGGCCGTCTCGGCCACCTTGCGCAGTCCGCTGTCATCGATCCGGTTGGTCGATGCAACGCCCGCTCTTTTCCCGACCACCGCGCGCACGCGGACTTGGGTGTCGATCTCCGACACGTTCTGATGGACGGCGTTCTCCGCGAACCGCGTCAGGTCGCGGGTGGATCGAACGATCGCCACTTCGACCTGATCGGCCTCCGCGAACCCCATGACGCGGTCGGCGACCTTTGCAAGGCGTTGCTTCCCGTGCACGGCCCCCTCCTCTTGCAGCGTGCGGCGATCGTACCCCAACCATGGCAGCGGGGCACAGAGGGCGAGACGGCAACAGAGCACGCGTGTGCGGCTCCTTGTGGCGGGGCTATACTGCCGCACGGGCGACCGCTTGGCCCGAAGGGCCGAGCCAGCCGAGACGATGAGCGAACTGATCCTTGTGGTGGACGACGAGCGATGGGTGCGCGCAACGGTGCGCGGCTATCTCACTGAGGCGGGGTTCCGTGTGATCACCGCCGCCGACGGCAACGACGCGGTGCACCAGTTCGACGCCGCTCGTCCGGACCTGGTGATCCTCGACTGGATGCTTCCGGGGATCGATGGCCCCGAGGTGGCGCGGCGCATCCGGGCCCAGGCGAACGTTCCGATCATCATGCTCACGGCGCGATCCGAGGAGGACGATCGGGTGGAGGGCCTCGAGCTTGGCGCCGACGATTACGTGGTGAAGCCGTTCAGCGCGCGCGAGCTCGAAGCGCGCGTGCGCGCGGTGCTGCGGCGAACCGAGGGCGGCACGGACGCCGCCGCGGCGCTCGACGCCCACGGACTGCACGTGGAGCTCGATCAGCGCGAAGTGAAGCTGGACGGCCGCGTGGTGCCGCTCACCGCAATGGAGTTCGACCTCCTCGCGTTTCTCATGAAGCGCCCGGGGCGGGTGTTCACGCGGCTCGAGCTGCTCGAGGGGCTCCGCGGAAGCACCTACAAGAGCTTCGAGCGGTCCATCGATTCCCACGTGAAGCGGCTGCGGCAGAAGATCGAGCCTGAGCCGGGCAACCCGCGGTACGTCCTTACGGTGTTCGGCGTGGGCTACAAGTTCGTCCGAGGGGAAGACGCATGAGACGCTGGCTGCGGCGGCTGACGTTCCGAACGAAGATCGTTGCCCTGTTCGTTGTGCTCATCGCGCTGACGGCAGGGCTCGCCTACTTCCTCGCCAACCTGTTCGTGGACCGCGCGTTCGAGGACTTCGCGGTGCGCAACGTCCGAGTGGAGGATCTCATCATTCTGCAGGGGATCGCTCAGTACTACCTCGAGAACTCGACCATGGACGGACTCCCCGAGGCGTTGGCGCAGACCGGGCGCGAGCTGCCGGTCCTTCTGGTCGACCCCGACGGGCGGATTGCGTTTGCCGCGGACGAGGCGCTGGTGGGACGGCGTCTGCCCCGAGGCCAGCGGGACGCCGGGGTCACGCTCCAGGTCGCCGAAGGGGAAACCTGGAGGGTCATTCCCGTCTCGTTGACCCCGTGGCGCGGGCAGATCGAGGAGCGGTTCCTCCGCTCGGTGAACCGCGGTTTGATCCTTGCCGGCTGCGCCGTGGGGTTGATCGGCGTTGTCATCGCCTTCCTCGTGGTACGGCAGGCGACATCCCCGCTGAAGCGGCTGTCCGCCGCCGCCGGGCGCATCGCCGAAGGCCGGCTCGACGAGCGCGTCGAGGTGGTCAACCGGGACGAGATCGGACGCCTGGCCCAAAGCTTCAACGAGATGGCGGCGAGCCTCGAGCGCGCCGAGGCGGTGAAGCGCCAGATGATCGCCGACGTGTCGCACGAGCTGCGCACCCCGATCACCGCGCTTCGATCCGGGCTCGAGGCCCTGCGGGACGGCGTCCTTGACGCCACCGAGGAGAACCTCGCCGGGCTGCACAACAAGACCCTGCTCACGGCGCGTCTCGTGGACGACCTGCAGCAGTTGGCGCTCGCCGACGCCGGGAGGCTGTCGATCCACGGCGCGCCGTGTGATCCGCGAGAGCTGGTGACCGGAATTGAAACGACGATCGGTGTACAGCTGGAGGACGCGGAGATCCGTTTTGTCGCCGAGGTCGCCGAAGGACTGCCGGTGTTGCACGTAGACCGCCAGCGCGTCGAGCAGGTGTTGCTCAACCTTCTGGCGAACGCCTCGCGCTACACCCCGGCGGGAGGAACGATCCGCCTCGCGGCGGACGCCGAGGCAACGGGCGGCGTCCGCTTCTCCGTGTGTGACACCGGGCCGGGGCTGTCGGACGAGGATCTCCAGCACGTCTTCGATCGCTTCTACCGTGCGGACAAGGCGCGGACCGAGGACGGCGGCGCCGGCCTCGGCCTGGCGATCGCCAAGGCGCTGATCGAGGCCCACGATGGCCGCATCTGGGCCGAGAACCGCGAGGAGGGCGGCGCCTGCTTCCGCTTTGTGCTTCCGTGGACCGCCTAGGCCGCGTCAAAGGTGTAGTGGCGCGGCGAACGCGGCTTGCCGCCTCTATCGGTAACGCGGTAGATTGCCGACGGAGGTGGCGCAATGCGGCGCAGCATGTCGATCGTAGTGGTCGTTGCGGCGTTGTGCGGCACGTGTTTCGTGGCCGCGTCGGCGCCGGTCGATCTGGAGCGCGCGGTGAGCGCGGCGGCCTACTACCTGATCACCGAACGGCTCCCCGACCTCGCCGACCGGCCGTGCCTGATGGCGGTGGCCTTCGCGACCTTGCGGGGCGACGCGGGAGACGGCGAGCTTCTGGCCTATGTGTTCCAGCTCGCCTGCGAGCAGGAGGCGGAGGACTCCTTCGGCTTTCTCGTCATCGCCGCAGACTCGGAGATGCACCCGCTGGTCGCCTACTCCGCGGGCTCGGCGTTTCGCCACGAAGATGTGTACGAGAACATCCTGCTGCACCTTCTCCGCGAGGACCTTGAGCTCCGCCTGCAGGCGATCGCCGAAGGGATCGCTCCCGACCGAGACGCCAACCTGGCGCGCTGGGAGGCGATCGATGAAGCGTACGACCTGCAGATCGGGGCGGTGACGCAGGGCCCGCCGACGTTGTCGATCCTGCCGGCGGCAACGTTGGCCTTGTCCGAGGCCACGGACGTCGACCCGTTGCTCGCGTTCGCCACGTGGGACCAGGGGGCTCCCTACGACGCGCAGTGCCCTTCCGGCTGCAAGGTGGGATGTGTCGCCACCGCGCTGGCGCAGATCCTCTACCACCATCGCCGACCGCGCGCCGTGACGTTCACCGCGTCGGATCACTATGTCGGCGAGAGCGGCGGCTCGGTGGAGGCGCCCGTTGGGACCAAGGCGTTCGCCTACCCCGGGGATCCCGCGGCCGATCCGACCGACGCAATCAGAAGCGGGCTTTCCTTTGCCGCGGGCGTGTCGGTGCATACCGACTACGGCAGCGGCGCGTCCTATGCCTACGTGTCGGACGTGGCGGTCGCCTTGGCGGGAAGCCCGCAGCCGTACGACACGGCGTGCCGCAACGTGTGGGGCTACGCGTCGGCGGACTACCGCCGGGTGAGCGACGCCGACCGGCCGCCGTACGCGTTGACCATGGAGGGCTTCCGCGATCTGCTGGTGGGAAACGTTCTCGAGGGGCTTCCGGTGCTTCTTGGCCTCTCCACAGGGACGCGGACGTCGACCGACGGAACGGCGCGGCCGGCCGAGGGACACGCCGTGGTGTGTGACGGTCTGCAGCACGCGGGCCTGGGCG